>ERZ651768.108-NODE-108-length-58259-cov-11.400055_pt1 | contig 58259 bp, 54 predicted proteins | sample MGYA00514754_ERZ651768 | MGnify/ENA metagenome assembly ERZ651768
TCAGGTTCGTTGCTCATCTCTGGAGTTGCTTCCATCACAGTCCGGGTAAATTAAAGAATTGGGCAGGGAAAACCAAGATGACGGAATAAATGCCTGAATCACTTTATGGAAAGGTAGAATCGAAGGTGAGATCACCAAAGAAATAGAAAACTTGGACCTTGATCCTAAGGAATCCAGCCCTGTTTTAGCGTAATACCCAGAACGTTATATCAACTCAATTAGTGAGTTGATATAACAGTATTCCTGTTGCCACCGCCACATTTAGTGACTCTGCCTCTCCAGTCCCCGGTATAGAGACAAATTGATCTGCCAAACTCCGGCTCTCCTCTGAAATGCCGTCTGCTTCACTTCCCATCACCAAACACCACTCCTCAGATTCTTTCAAATCAAGTTCGGAGATAGGTGTGCTGTCCTGAACAGAGGCAATGATTCTCTTGCCAGATTTCTTGAGATCACTTAGTGGTATATCTCTATGAACATTCAGATGAAAATGTGCCCCCATGCCGCCACGGACTACCTTCGGGTTGTAAGGATCAGCACTGGCAGGAGAAAGGGTTATATTTTTGAGACCGAACCAGTCTGCAGCTCTAAGCATAGAACCGAGATTGCCCGGGTCTCGGACACTATCAAGATAAAGCCAGTTGTCCTTTAGTGAGGCAGGCTGTGAATAATGGTGCACCGGGATGGTGGCCAGAGCCACCACTCTTTGGTTCTGTACCGTATCTGAGAGAATTTCCATCTCTTTTTCATCAATTTCCATAATGGGAATATCTCTCATTTTCAGCTCAGTCATGAGGGCCGTTGACCGCTCGGACGACAACGCATCAGAACAGTGAAAAACAGATTCCACCCTTTCAGCTTTTACCGCTTCCTCTACCAACCTGACACCTTCGACCATAAAGCGATTCAGCTTCAGACGATATTTCTTTTGACGGAGACTCCTTAACCGTTTCAGTTCATTTCTGGAAAGCACAGGCCGAATCTACAGTCAGACGCCAACAATTTCATTGAAAAGCCAGATGGTCGACATCTAAATTCTCATCTTTCCAGACAAGGTGAAATATTTATGGAAATAGTTGATCTCCGCAGCGACACAGTAACACTTCCCACCGAGTCAATGCGACAAGCTATGGCTGTGGCTGAGTTGGGAGATGATGTGTTTGAAGAAGATCCGACCGTAAATGAACTTGAGAAAAAAGCAGCGGGTATTTTCGGTAAGGAGAAAGCACTCCTTGTTCCCAGTGGAACCATGGCAAATCTGGTCTCGGTACTGACTCATTGCGATAGAGGAACGGAAGTGATTCTTGGTGACAAGGCCCACACCTACATGTATGAAGCTGGAGGCATTGCTGCTTTCGGCGGTGTTCAGCCGCGGACCCTTAATAATCACGATGACGGGACTATTGATCTAGACGAAATAAAAAGAGCTATCAGACCGGACAATGTCCATTTCCCTAAGACGCAGCTCATCGGTCTTGAGAACAGCCACAATGTCTGTTATGGTGCTCCTATCAGCAAGGATTACATCGATGCCGTTGCCAAGATTGCCAAAGAACACGGACTTCCCATCCATATAGATGGCGCCCGAATTTTCAACGCAGCTGTGGCCTTGGGTACTACTGTTAAATCACTGACGGAAAATGTCGATTCAGTTTCATTTTGTATGTCAAAGGGCCTGTCTTGTCCCGTCGGTTCGGTGATTTGCAGTTCAGCTCAGTTTATTGCCAAAGCAAGGCGACTTCGGAAAGGTCTTGGCGGTGGTATGCGGCAGGCGGGAATTTTCGCCGTATCAGGACTTGTGGCGTTGGATGAGATGGTGGACAGGTTGAAGGATGATCACGCTAACGCCCGTCGTCTTGCCGAAGGGATATCTGAAATTGACGGCCTCTCCGTTGATCTTAATCATGTTAAAACCAATATTGTTTATGCCGAGCTCACGGATGACAACAAGAACCCGGATGAAGTGGTAACAGCAATGGGTGACAGAGGTGTGCAGTTTTTCGCCGTGGGGCCGGCCCGTATCAGGATGGTGGCCAATAGAGGCGTGGATGGTGACGGTATTGAAAAGGCGATAAAAGAATTTTCTTCTTACTTTGCGTCAACCTGACAGGCTGGCTTTCCGATAATCCTCCTTATCGAAGTATATTCTCACCGTTCTAATATGAGATTCAGATGTCTAAAGGTGTAACAGCAAAGAGTGAAGATTATGGCCGGTGGTACACGGATGTAATCACCAAGGCGCAGCTGGCGGACTACGGTCCGGTAAAAGGGACTATGGTCATCCGGCCTTACGGTTTTTCTCTCTGGGAATCGGTGAAGAGTGCCTTTGACAATCGATTTAAAGCCACAGGTCATGTGAATGCTTACTTCCCATTATTCATACCTAAATCATTTCTAAGTAAGGAAGCGGAACATGTGGCTGGTTTTGCAAAAGAATGTGCTGTGGTTACTCATCACCGCCTCATGGCTAATCCTGATGGGGACGGCCTTGTAGTGGATCCAGAGTCGGCTTTGGAGGAAGAAGTTGTCGTTCGGCCTACTTCCGAAACGGTCATCTGGGCAATGTACAAGAAGTGGATTCAGTCTTATCGTGATCTTCCGCTTCTGATTAACCAGTGGGTCAATGTGGTTCGGTGGGAGATGAGAACACGACTCTTTCTTAGGACAACTGAATTCCTCTGGCAGGAAGGACATACCGCTCACGCTACAGCTGAAGAAGCTGAAGAAGAGGCGAAGAAGATTCTGGAGATTTACCGTGAAGTGGCGGAGGATGTCATGGCCATACCTGTCTTTACGGGGCTGAAAACAGATGCAGAAAAATTTGCCGGTGCCGAACACACTTATTGCATCGAGGCGATGATGAGCGATTGTCGGGCACTCCAAGCCGGGACTTCACATAACCTCGGGCAAAAATTTGCCAAAGCTTTCGATGTCACATTTCAGACAGAAGATAACCGCGAGGAATATGTTCATGCCACGAGTTGGGGCGTTTCCACACGTCTCATTGGAGCCATTGTCATGGTCCATGGCGATGATAAGGGGTTACGTCTGCCGCCTCGCATTGCACCGCACCAGGTGGTGGTAGTTCCCATCGGCAAGAGTGAGGAAGATGTGAACTCAGTCTTGGAATATCTCACCGGGGCGCTTGAAGCAGTTCAGGCTGAAGGTGTCAGGTGTTACGTTGATGACCGCGATGGTGTTACACCCGGTTTCAAGTTCAATGAGTGGGAGATGAAAGGGGTGCCGGTACGGCTTGAAGTAGGCAGTCGAGACATGGAACAAAATGTGGTGACACTGGTGAGACGTGACAGCGGGGAAAAGGTTTCAGTTCCTAAAGATAAGTTAGGAGAAGAAATTTTACGATTGCTGGATGAAATTCAAAAATCGCTCTACAATCAGGCAAAAACATTCCGTGATGAGCACACCCTTACAGTAGAGTCATATGATGAATTCAAATCCATCATTGAAGAGAAATCGGGATTTGTGAAGTGTGGCTGGGATGGGGATCCCAAAACAGAAGCGGCCATTCAGGAAGAGACCAAGGCTACTATTCGGTGCATTCCATTCGAGCAACAAGTTGATGACCTTAGCTGTGTTTACAGCGGAAAACCGGCAAAATATCAGGTTGTGTTCGGTAAGGCATATTGATTCAAGGAGATGGCGCTCGAATCTACTCTCGCAATCGTCCTGAAGAGTTTTCCTTATGGAGATACCAGCAAAATCGCCCGGTGCTATACCCGCGATTTCGGGAAACTCTCTATCATTGCTAAGGGGATCAAGACTTCAAAGACTCTTCAGAGTGGTTACCTGGAGCCCATGAACTGTCTCTCTCTCAATTTTTACTACAATCCAAAACGGCAGCTTCAGATTTTTTCCAAGGCAGAGTTTAGCCAGCCTTTACTCTCTTTAAAGCATGATGTAAAAAAACTCAGTTACGGCTTTGCCGTTGTGGAGTTGGTGGACCGGACAGTTACCGGTGAAGAACCTCACGCTGAACTGTTCCATTTTACAGAAGATGTCCTTGAAGCCATGGACAAAAGTGAAGGGCACCTCAACAGACTTTTCTGGTTTTTCGAAATGAAGCTTCTTTCATTGCTCGGTTTTCGGCCGCACCTTTCCAACTGTCCCCATTGCCAGGGTTCAATGGAGAGCGCATTCTTCTCTTTGGGATACGGTGAGCTGTTGTGTGGGAACTGTAGCGTCGGAACCGGAATGCAACTGTCTCAACAGTCAGTAGCGGTTCTGAAAGCGTTGAAGAATGGAAGTCTTGATAATGTGGGTGATATTAGTTTTGGAGCAGCAGAGAGACGGGAGGTGGGTGGCTTTCTGCAACAATATTTCAGTTTCCACGTAGAAGGGCTAAGCGAGGTCCGCTCTCTACGGGTTATGGAGAGTATTCTGGCATGAACGATCTGTTGACATCGAGAATTTCATCTGAGCCTTTCAGGTATGATGGAGTCAGTGACTCGGCGTGTTATATCATTCACGGTTATACAGGAAGCACGTTCGAAATGCATGATATTGGCAAGTTCCTTGCGTCCAACGGTTTCACCACAGTGGGTGAACTACTCCCGGGACATGGAACATCTGTAGAGGACTGTAATTCAAAATCCTATCACGACTGGATAGATGCTGTTGAAAAAGGTTATGATCAACTTACCAGCGAATTTCAGAAAGTGTTCATTATTGGTTTCAGTATGGGGTGTACGCTGGCCTTTCATCTTGCCTTAACTAGGAATGTTCCCGGTTTGATCATCATGGCGCCTGCCATGTTCAAATTCAAAACGAGAAAGGTGTATTTTTCACCTATTATGTGCCATTTTAAGGAGTACGAAGTCAAACGTTTTAAAACAACCAATGATGTACAGTTACCAACGTTTGGTTATTCTGTTTATCCTCTGAAAGCGGGACGAGAAGTTCTGAAATTGACCTTCAGAATACGCCATCAACTTCATAAAGTGATGACCCCGGCTATAGTCATGCATTCCACTGAGGACATTTCTGCGCCCTACGAGAACGGCCCCCGAGTCTACGACGCTATCGGTTCTGAAGATAAACAGTTCATCACATTCAAACGTTCCTCACATATGCTCATGTACGACTGTGATAAGGAAGCTGTGTGGGATGCCACCTTGCAATTTGTACAAGATCATTCAAAAGTTTTAACAGATGCGGTACCAGTACCAGAGTAGTTTTTCCCGGGGCAATTATTTTGGTCCAAGGCTCTTCACAGATGCCATCAAGTTGCTGGTATCCATCAATTTCGTCATTTTTGTGCTTCAAACCATTTCGGGTCAAGAGCGAATCCTTTTTCAACTTTTCGGCATAGTTCCCAAGAATACCTGGTCTCAGCTAATGATCTGGCAACCGTTCACTTACCTTTTTTTCCACGGAGGAATCTGGCATGTTCTCATCAACATGTTTGTACTTTGGATGTTTGGTTCAGAACTGGAGACACTGTGGGGGCGTAAAGAATTTCTAAAATACTACTTCATTACTGGTGTGGGCTCGGGGCTCGTGACAGTATTATTCAGTCTCAATTCGCCTGTCCCGGTTGTGGGTGCAAGCGGTGCTGTCTACGGGATATTGCTTGCTTACGGTCTTATCTTTCCCAACAGATATGTTTATCTCTACTTCTTTATTCCCGTAAGGGTAAAGTATTTTGTCATATTTATCGGTGGCCTTGCTTTCTTTTCATCACTGGGTACGAGTGCATCCAATGTGAGTCATTTAACGCACTTGTCCGGCATGATCATTGGTTTTTCCTATTTGAGGTCGAACGTGCAGTTGGATATGTTGAAGAATATACTGATGCAGAAGAAGAACGGTATCCGGAAGCGCTACATTAGGAAGAAGCGACGACAGGATGAAGATTTGCGTCTGGAAGTGGATAAACTACTGGACAAGATCAATGAAATCGGGTACGATGGTCTCTTGGAAAAAGAGAAAAAGTTTCTCTACGAAGCGAGCCAGAAGCTTGCCAAGGGTGAAGATCGAAACTGATTGTCAATCGTTCTTCTCAATCCAGTCATAAAGTAATCCCCACCTTAATCCTCGATCACTAACATAGATCGATTCCAAGTTTAATTCCTCCATGAAGGTCTCCAATATAGTGGCGCCCATGGGGATTATGTCAGCACGCTTCGGTGGGAGCCCTTTTAATTTTATCCGTTCTTTCGTGGGCATGCTTCTGAAAAGGTTACCAAGACGCACAACATCGTCTTTATTCAATTGACTTCGATGGACAGCGGATGGGTCATATTCATCCATCTCCACGTCCACCGCCTTTAATGTTGTTACCGTTCCTGCCACACCGACAGCCATGCTTGAGGAAGGACTGACGGAAAAATAATCCATCAGTTCAGCAATAGATGACGAAGCTGCATTGAGCTCTTCAGTGGTGGGTGGATCATGCTGAATAAACCGTTCCGTGAAAGAAACTGTACCCACTTCAAGGCTGGTTTTCGATAATATTCTGTCCCCATCGCCAACCACCAGTTCACTACTTCCGCCGCCAATATCGATCATGATGAACTGTTGGGCTAGGTCAGAAAACTCACGCTGAATTGCTTTGAAAGTGAGGCTCGCCTCCTCATCTCCTGAAATGATCTTGAAACGAAACCCTAACTGATCTTCAATTTCTTGTACAAACTTAGCTCCGTCGCCAGCGTTTCTGAGGGCGGCAGTCCCCGCCGCTAAAACATTTTTTACCTCAAACTGATCTATTTTTTCTGAGAAATTTCGGAGCTCTTTCAAACAACGCCTTTTGGCCTTTGGGTGGAGAGAACCCCGTTTTGCAAGACCCTGGCCCAGCCGAACCACTTGGACATCCTCAAAAAGCGGCGTAAACGTAGTTCCATCCCACTCTGCCACAACCAATATGAGTGAATTGGTGCCGAGATCAAGAGAGGCGATTTTCATGAGAGGAATGGCCCATTATGATTTCAAAGTAAGCCTGTATCCTGTCACAACAGCGTCAACCATTAAGTACCGGATGAAAGGATTGCAAATGGGGGACGGGAAAAGGGCTTTTAATAGCCGTCCCACTCCCCGGGTTAAAGGGTTAAATAGCAAGGCTCCAGCGCAACGCTTTAAACTATTTGATCCGTTTACAAAATCGATGCCCATATTCCTTCCTAGTTCAGGAAATTCATCCAATATAATGGGGAGATTGGAAGCGCCGTAGTTACCAAAGTCAGATAAGGCTAGAGGAAAAGTTTTAAGTTTGTGCTGTTTCACAATAATATCGGGCTCGTAGAAAAGATTTTCAGGAAAGTTCTTCCAAAGGCGGTAGGCGTAGTGAAGATCGATGCCGTAGCCCGTCAGTTCTTTCTTGAATTCTCCTGTTTCCTCCAGTGCTGATCGCTGTATGGATGTTGCGGTGAGGATGAAATATCGGTAAGGAAGAGGCGTTTCTCCGCCAACGGTTTTCGCACCCCGGCGGCCGTGAAAGAGATAGCGATGATACTTTTGCCGCAAAGGGGAAATAGCAGGCTGAAGATTAGACAACAGACCTGTCACCTGCGGGTCGGAGTGTCGTTCAACATGGCGTGAAACAAAATCATTCCCTACCTCAATGTCGCAATCGATAAATATGACCAGGTCACCAGTGGCGGCGTGAAGACCAGAATTTCGTGTGGCGCAACGGCCCAGGTTTGTTTCATGGTGAATAATCTCGCATCTGTCCGTCCATTTGGGAGAAGCGAGTAGAGCGGCTGTCCCATCTGTTGAAGCATCGTTTACAACAATGATCTGAAGTTTCTCTGAACTGTAGTCCTGACTAAGGAGGGGAGGGAGGGTTGTGCCTAGGATATCGGCAGCATTGTAAGCAGAGACAATGACGGAAACTTTCATTAACTGATGAGATGGTACACTACTGACTTAGAACGGACTGATACATATTAACCGACATTTCAGCCACACGCTGCCAAAGAAAGTTGCGTTGGACATGTTTTTTCAGTTTGTCATCTGGCGGTGCATTTAGGGCCTTTTCCAGTCCCGCTCTGATATCATTGACAGAGTAAGGATCTACATAGATAGCCATCTCCTGAAAATAATCATGAGTGCCGCCATGAGGGGTGATTATAATGTTTGCCCCTGCCAGTGCTGCCTCTAGAGCGGCGATGCCTGGTGTTTCATACCGGGCTGGGAGAGCGAACACCTTTGCCGCAGCATAGGCCGATGCCAAAAGGTCAGAATCGTGATCGAGCCCTTTGATGATAATCAAATTATTGTTTTTTCCTGCTTCCGCCAGGCAAGCTTGTCCTTCTTCAGTATCAGTCACTTTTCCGATGATGACAGCCGGGTGATCAATTGTTTCTAGAGCGCGAATAAGGGAAAGGGTATTCTTTCGCTCTACACCAATGTGACCCACATTCAGAATGAAATCCTGAACTCCGTACTTCTTTACAAACGGCTCAGGATCACCATAAAGAAACCGCTCTTCCACCCCGTTGGGGATCACCTCTATCTTCTCGACTGAGATACCCAGCCCATCAATGATTAGAGATCGCTCAGATTCAGTGTTGGGAAGGACTGCCGCCGACCAGCGACAGATGTCTCGTGTGAACCCGTAGTCGGACCAAAGGCCGGGTGCCAGTTTTCTCATAAGAGTGTCTGCCCTAAGGACCCATCGGATCACCCCGGGGGAGCGCCGTGTAAAAAAAATAGGACTGGTAACAAAAGGCATCTCTTCAGAATGGAGAAACCGGGCCAGATCATAGACAGCGAAGTTGGAGGCGAAAAGATGGAAAAGATCTGACGACTCCAGATCCGGTTTCCCGTCCCATGTTTCATGAAGTTTTACCTGATGACCCAGCCCCTCAAGATGTTGCTTTGTCTGCAGAATCTGAGTGCGGGGCCCACCGTGTTTCATGTTAACGGTATGGTAGCTGGCGAGGGTGATTTTCACAATTTGTACTTCCAGTAAGTGTGGAGAATATCGTTGAAAATCATCTTACGATTCAATCGATGTAGAATAGATATGTGTGGCTGTCTGTTTGTTTTTGCCTCTGTCGTGCGCCAGGCTGTTTTGCTCAATTCGAGATCGCTGTTCTTTTCAGCAATTGTGTGACGTCCATCTGATTGAAAAACCTCGATCTTCACAGAATCACCCAAGTTACTGCTAGAGAGTTGGAGACGCCCGTTTTCCAGTCGTGCTGACCAATGAGTTTCTGTGCGGATTTTCCACCAATCTGCATATTGACCCATGGTCATAGCGGGTATTTTTCTATCCTTAACTGTCTGGAAAAGCCAATCCAGAGTTTCGTGATCAGGATTGGTGGGGTGATCATAAATGAATAGCGGCAACCGGTCTGCGAGGTGATCTTCCATAATTATCTCAAAGTAATTTTTCATTTCTTCTGTTGAATGGCGGGCGTTACGCAACGTGCCGGTGGAGATGGGATGGATGGGAATTTGCATAACAAATGATGACCGTTCACCTAGGAAAGGATAGAAAGGGAGATTGTCATAGTCCAAGGCAAATTCTGAAGAATATTCGAAACCGCGGTGCTCTAGAGCTTTTGCCAGAGTTGTGTTCCATTCGCCGAATGGCCCGGCGTAGCCTCTGGGAGTGATGCCATTTTTTCGAAGAATGGATGTTCCTGTTCGCATATCCAGCTCATTTTTGGTATAGTTATTGAAGGTCCTGTGTTTGAAGCAATGCAGGCCAATTTCGTGACCTTCCATCTTGCCGTACCGATCAACCCATTCTTGGCAACTACCTGTCTCAACGAACCAGGTGGCGGGGACGTCATGTTTTTTACATAGCTCATAAAGTGTTTCAACTGCTTTCTGTGAGGCGAAGTCGGTATCAACACGAAAACTGAATAGCAAATCTTCTCCATCTGGAAAAGGAGAGAGGGATACGAAAGGGAGATCCCGTCGCCAGAACAATTCTTGTAACGATCGGTTAACAATATCTCGGATGGTCCGCTTGGACACTTTGGCCACCCGTTCAGAGGGGAGCAAAGGCCCATGGGAGGGAAAACTTCTTCGGGTGCAGCCCCATGATAATATAGAATCTATCATTCCGCCGGGAAGTATTATAACGTAGCCTTTGCCAACAGCGGTCCCCTCAACCAAATATCTCCCGTGCCTCTCCTTGAGCTGTGTAGCCTTGGAAGGGAGGTTCAGTTTTCGCCCAACAGATCCAGATGCCACAGAGCTGAAAAGTGAATCATTGGTAGTATCGATATAATCCACAAATGCAGGTTCGCTATTGGTTCCAAGTATCTGTTTAGCAGCCTCAGTTTCCAACAATAGTGAACCACCATCAGTCAGATAATGCTTAAGCTTTTCCTTCACCGAAACGCTGACGGTGGAAGAGACAATGATACATCCATAGTTTTCAGTCGACCAGTCGATTGTGCTGTTGAGTTCTTCACAAGGGGGTGCGATCTGCTCCAGTAGAATTTTCCAGGCTGGTGTGAGGTGTGTAATTCCGACAGAGAGTCTCATGAGATTGATTTAATGTAGTATGATTTTTCTTCTGATGTAATTCCGACCGATTTATAAAGAACAACCGGTGTTATCACCAAAGAAGCAAGAAATGTAAGCAGAGGTGATAAGGGGTAAGTGAGCGAAAAGACCCCCATGAGAACGCCGCCGGCAACAATGGGCAAAAGAAGAGACCTGGCAACAGAAAAAGAAATAAAGGTTTGCACTTCCCGCATCATCACAAGGAGGGAGATGACTTGAAAGAGAACCAAACCCATGGCAGCAAAGTGTGATGATGGCACTGGCCCTGGAAGTAGCATGATACCAAAGAAGCCCGCTCCGCCCAGAAGAATAGAGTTAAGATAAATCTTTTCTTTTTTGGCACCAATCAGTGTGAAAGTAAATACACTGTTGATGACGGAGCAGACAAAATAGAGGGCCAATATCTGGAAAATGAGAGCTGACTGGTTGAATTCACTGCCGAAAACGGCGGGTAAAATTTGTCGACTCCCCATTATTGCTATGATGGCTATATAGAGAGTAACTGGCGTCACCAGTTTCAGGGTTCGGTTGAAATGTGTGAAGAGGTCTTCTCCACCGATCTTCAGATATCTTGTAATTGAAGGGAAAAAGATTGTGTAGAACACCCGGTCCACCACCAGAAGTAATACAATGACCCGGTAAGCAACACTGAAAAGACCACCTTCATGGGGATCGGTTATGCCCAGATAGACGACCGGGAAATGAGTGATAACCTGTGCCACTAGTCCAGCCACAGCGAGGGGGAAAGCAGTTTTGATGAGGTTTAATGCCGGAGGGACATCTGTCGATTCAGTTTCATTTACGCCACCGTACTGTTTCCAGAGATAGATGCTTTGAGCCACAACACTGGCTACCCATCCCACCGGGATCCAAATAATGGATGATTCACTCCTCACAAACATAAGTACCCAAAAGAGATAACTCACCGCAGCCACGATTCTACCTGTAGCAAGGATGGTCATTTTTCTCAATCCTTGAAAGACCCACTCCAGAACAAGGGCTGATGGCAAAAGTGCTAAAAGATAGATAAGAGTGATGTTGCGTAGCCGCAGTGTATCCAGCGTAAAGAAAAGAACAGTAGCAAATAAAATGAGTACCCCTAGAGAAAGAACCAGACGTGTAGTAAAAAACCTGTGTACAAGATTCATGGATGCAGCGTTTGAAGTTGCTACCGTTCTTGTGCCCAGTGTTGGCAAGCCTGCCTCGGCTAGGATGGTACCCCATGTCAATATTCCCATCCCGGCTGCCAGGAGTCCCATTCCCTCTGGGCCCACGGTTCTCGCTAGATAGGCTACGGCGAAAAAACCGAGGAATCGACTTGCGGCATCCGCGCCTGTGAGAGAAAGAATATTCGATCCCATTCGGTTCAAGAAAACACCATTGCTTTAAAAGATTCCTTTCTCTGTTCCACAGTGAATTTTTCGGCGGCACGGTTTCGACATTTTTCACCACTGGAACTATTTGCTTCCTTCAAAGCTTTGTGAATGGCCTCCGAAGCGGCACCGACATTTTCCGGAGGGACAGTGTGGCCGATGTCACCTATAGTCTCCGACAAACCACCCACATCGGTGACTACGGGAATGCATCCACACAGCATGGCTTCAGCCGTAGCAATGCCAAAGGATTCTACCCTGCTCAACTGGCAGTATACAGCACTCCGCTGGTAATAACTGAGTAGCTTCTGTTGCGACATAGAAGGAGAGACAACAACATTTTTTGGAACGAAGAAGCTGTTTTTGGAGAGAAAATTCTCCTCAACTCCGATGAGCTGAAAAGAGGTTTCGCTCATCTTTTCTGCTACCTGAAGCAGCAGATCAACTCCCTTGATTTGGATACGGTCCTTTGTGGTGCATTTGGCCACAGTCAAGACTATATTTTCTTTTTGGCCCCCAGGTTGCCAAAAGTTACTATCGAGACCGGGCGGTACAGTTGACAAATTGTCACCTTCATACTCTCCCACCTCCAAGGCTGCCCGTCTCAAATATTCCGAAGTGGGAAGAACATGTGTAGCCCTTCTCAAGGCATACCGGATGAAAGGCCGCTTCCAGGGTGACAGAAGAAGACCATATCCGAGATGTGAATCTGTAATGAGGTCGGCACCGCCCACAATAATGATGGATGTCTTACGCAAGAACCGTGCAGTGAAAACCAGAATAGCGCTGTAAACAGATGCAAACCACGCAATTCCTACATCGCTAAACAGCATGGACCACTTAATGCGTACTGCGGTGAAGAGACCGTGGGCACAGATCCATTTCACGTCGCTGAATTCTTCCAACAACCTGACGTCATCTTCAATAAATGACTGTTTTTGTGTGGAAAAGAGGAGAACCTTAGGATTGTGGCTGGTCATTCAGTTTGTATCTTTTGAAGGTGGCTGGAAAACTGAGATGATTTTACTCACTTCACCGGGAGTTATCACTTTCAGCATAAAAAGGGCACCTGTGAAAGCTGAGGCACCTGCAATCCGCCCGAGGAGCGTGTAATCGAAAAAGTGAGCTGTTCCCAGGGCAATGACCACAGCGGTAACCGTTCTTAACAGTTTGAACCAGTCGTAAAGGACGGGGAACAGTTTTTTTGAGGTAAAATAGGTTGTGACAGCCATGGTGCCGTGACCCGCCAGTGTGGCGTAGGCGGCACCTGCTATACCATAGATTGGGATGAGGGCGAAGTTTACTCCTATATTTACGGCCGCACTGAGACCGGTAATAACGGCAATGTATTTTGTCTTTTCCTCAAAATAGATTCCGGGAAGAAAGTTTAGATAAGCCCCCTGAAAAACATAGGCCATGAGAATAATAGGGACAATAGACTGCGCCTCCACAAAAGCGGGACCGATGAGTGATACTCCAGCCACATTCAGCCGGACAATCTCAGATATAAAGAGTGTGATCACTGTCCAGACAAATAGGGCAATCACCATAAAGTAGCTAAAGACACGGGCGAAAAGCGTTTTGGATTCGGGATTATTACCGGCTTTCAGAAAGAAAGGCTGCCAGGCATACTGAAATGCGGTTGTGATGAGAAGCATAAAGATCCCCAGCTTGTAGCCGGCGGTGTAGATACCTACTGTAGCGGCATCAGTGAGGCTGGCAAGAATATATCGGTCTATGGACTCCATAGCGATGGAAGCGAGGCCCGCAGGCAAAAAAGGGAGACCAAATTTTAAGAGGGAGCTGACACTACTGCTATTGAAAGCAAATTGCAAAGATCCGGCCGTTGCAGCCAAAACGGAAAAGGTGGTTACTGCCGAAGCCGCGGCAACGCTCAGGAAAATACCGTCAAGTCCCATCCCTTTCATCACTACGAGATATATATTCATCCCAAGGGTGGTGATCACATTCATCAGCTTGATTGAGACGAAAAGAGTGGCCCTACCCTCCAATCTCAGAAGGGCAAAGGGGACATGGCTGATGGCATCCAGAAGGAGGATTCCGGCCGCCAGCTTAAAAAGATGAGTATATTGACCGCCCCCCAACAGGAGGGATGACAGGCCGGATGAGCCTGACAAAATCAGAAATGACAGCACGCAACTTGTCCCCAGACTGAGCCAGAGCGCTGTTGAAAAGAGTGATCGCTGGGCGTCTGGGCCGTCGGCCTCATTATAGTAACGCATAAACGCGGTGTCTAACCCGTAGTGATAGACAATATTCATAAAGCCGAGAAAAACGTAGAGAAGAGTGGCGAGACCGTACTCCCCGGGAGTAAGCACATTAGTAAAGAGAGGTAACAGGAGAAAAGTGACAAGTCTGGTCAGCACATTGCCGGCGCCGTAGACTAAAGTTTGCCGAGTGAGTTGTCTGAGGGGCGGTGTCACGTGAGTTTTAAGAAGCGAGATCCTCTATCTTCAGTGGGTTGGTCTGATACGTTTTCCTGTTGCAGGTAGTTCCAGATGGCGAATATACAGGGAGATCGTTATTCGGACAACCAACTCCCTTCCTCAGCATCATCGATTTTTCCAGATGTCTGTGGAACGAGAAAGTGCTATTTTTGGGGCAGGTTTTGGCAAACTGGAAGGTTGTAAAAGGAAATGAGTAGCATTTCGCAAGTCAAGGCAAGACAGATTCTCGATTCCCGTGGTAATCCCACCGTTGAAGTTGACGTTTTACTTTCGAGCGGCAGTTTCGGTCGTGCGGCTGTACCATCGGGTGCCTCCACCGGGAGTCACGAAGCAGTGGAACTTCGAGATGGGGATAAAGCTTTTTATCTCGGGAAGGGTGTACAGAAGGCTGTCCACAATGTGACAGGGATACTAGGCCCGGCAGTGACTGGCCAAGATGCTCTCAATCAGCGAGGTGTGGATGAACTTCTCATCTCATGCGACGGGACAGAAAACAAAGGAGAGGTGGGTGCGAATGCCGTTTTGGGTGTCTCCTTGGCGGTGGCCCACGCTGCGGCCGCTCACAAGGGATTGCCACTCTTTAGTTATCTTTCCAATGGAGAATCAACCCTTCTTCCCATTCCAATGATGAATATCCTGAATGGTGGTAGCCATGCCGATAACAATGTAGACATTCAGGAATTCATGGTTTTTCCGATCGGTGCCTCCAGCTTTTCAGAGGCACTCCAGATGGGAACCGAGACTTTTCATCATCTCAAATCGGTTCTTGGGGAAAGGGATCTTAATACATCCGTGGGGGACGAAGGGGGATTTGCTCCGAACCTCCGTTCAAATGAAGAGGCCATCGAAGTTATTTTGGAGGCCATCTCCAAAGCGGGCTACGAAGTAGGAAAGGAAATCTATCTTGCGCTTGATGTAGCCGCTTCGGAGCTGTATGAGGCCAACCGCAATATTTACCGCCTCGATTCAGAAGAGAGAGAGCTGACAAGTGGCGAAATGATAGAATTCTATAGCACACTGATTCAGAAGTACCCTATTGTTTCCCTTGAGGATGGGCTGTCAGAAGATGACTGGGAAGGGTGGACGGAGCTTCACAAAGCACTTGGGAAAAAAGTCCAGATCGTTGGAGATGATCTTACCGTCACAAACATGACACGCCTGAAAAAGGCCATCGATTTACCCGCCATGAATGCCATTCTCATAAAACTGAATCAGGTGGGCAGTGTAACAGAAACTGTGGAGACTATGAAACTGGCGCGAGAGAACGGCATGGCGGCCGTGGTGTCTCACCGATCTGGTGAGACTGAGGATACCACCATTGCTGATTTCGCTGTAGCCATGGGGATGGGCCAGATAAAGACGGGTTCAGCTTCCCGGACTGACCGTATCTGTAAGTATAATCAGCTGCTTCGGATAGAGGAGATACTTGGCAATTCAGCCACCTTTCCTGGCATGGAAGTACTGGGACATTCTTCCGAAGTAGGGTAGAAAGATGGCACGAAAAAGGCGGGGACTCTTTTCTAAGCGCCGTCGCCGATCCGTCCGGCGGATTGGTGTCCCATCACCGAGCAAGAATCTTCTTCCTAAAATTCTCATTCTGGGAGCTCTAATTCTGGTGATCATCTTTTTCTTTGGTGATCACGGAGTGTACCGGCTTTATACAATCAAAAGAGAGAAAACTCACCTAATGGAGGATATCGACAGTCTGCGTGCCGAACAGGAGGAATTGATTGGCGAGAAGGACAAACTCGAAAATGATCTGGATTATATTGAGCGGCTTGCACGGGAGCGCCACAGGATGGCAAAGCCGGGAGAGAAAGTCTTCAAGGTAGTGGAGAAGGAGAAGCGGTAATGATTTCTTCCATCGTCACAAAGGCGTCTAGATAGATTTCAACGCGACGGTTCCTAGCTCGTCCTTCCGGTGTGTCGTTTTTGCTAGTGGGTCTGAATTCACCGTAGCCCATAGCCGAAAACTTATCTTCTGGTAACTGAGAGAATTCAGATAATAGTTCAACCACATTCAACGCGCGAGCAGTGGACAATTCCCAGTTGGATTTCCATTTTGATGTAAGCTCCTGTGGCAAGGGTAAATTATCCGTATGTCCTTCAGTTCTTATTTCAATATTTAGTTTTTTATTGTTCCTTTCTATAGCATCCAAAAATTGTTTGAATTCAGGATCATCTTGAATGCTGACAATCTTCGATTTTTTGATGAGTGTGCCAATTTGATTTAACACAGGTAAGACCTCCCGACGGAGCTCGGATTCAGCCGAAGGAAAAAGCTGACCACTTGCAATGGTAATTTTTACACCTTTTGTTACACGATCCACTTGAATATTCTCAGATTGAAGCTCGTTATGAATTTCTTTGTAGGTGTCATTCAACAACACGTTAACGATTTGATCCAGATGTTTTTCAGCCTCATTCATAATAACAATGACAAGAATAAAAAATGTTAGAAGCAGAGTAACCATATCTCCGAAAGTGACTGCCCAAGCGGTACTTCTGGCCTTGGTTTCGTTGAAGGATACGCTTGAAACTTTTCGAGCCATATTCTATTCTTGTTTTGTCCTCTTACTTTGTGGAACGAAGGTCATAAGTTTTTCTCGAAGAACGATAGGGTGATCCTTGGCGTGGATTCCTATGACGCCCTCAACCATGATGTCCATTACCATCAATTCTTCTTCCGATTTGCGTTTTAGTTTCCCGGCAAGTGGAAGAAAGACAAGATTAGATAGCAATACGCCATAAAATGTCGTAATAAGAGCAAGTCCCATTCCGCCAAGCAGATCTGCGAATCTTTCCGCTATGTTGAATTCAATACCTCCCATATCACCACTCTGAGTTATGGCGAAATTCTTCATCATGATGATAAGTCCCAGAACTGTCCCCAACATGCCGAACGCAGGTGCATAGGCCCCCATGTAGAGGAAAATTTCCTGCCCGAGACTGTGGCGCCGCTCTACATTTGATAGTTCCAGTTCAAGGTAATTTCTCAACCTTAACGGATCCCGCTCGTTTATGGCTAGATCGAGTCCATCTCGCAAAAACTTATCTTTCACTTTCGGGAGTTCCTTCTCCAAAGAAAGGATACCTTTTTTCCGTGACATTTCCGCTTTTTTAACCAACTCATCGATGACATCTTCTTGGCCGATGTCTTGACGAGTAAATGCGGTCGAGGCAATTTTTAGAAGACTTTGAATATTTCTTAAAGGGTAATTGACTAGTGTGGCGGCAAATGTTCCACCAACTACGATCAATAGTGAATTCCAATTCAGAAACCACATTAAATTGCCGTTGTTGGACACGATTCCGATGGAAATGAACCCTATGCCCAACAATAGACCAAATGCTGTACCAAGATCCATTAACCTCTTGCCTCCTCTCAATCAGCCGGACATCAAACTGATTTTGCTATCCAACACAAAGGTCACGGGGCCATCGTTGACAAGGTGTACGTCCATCATGGCACCGAAAATCCCTGTTGCAACAGAAATACCTCTTTCTTTGAGATCCTGAATAAAACTGTTATAAAATTTTTCTCCCAGCTCCGGCTGAGCCGCTTTAATGAAGCTTGGCCTCCGTCCTTTTTTGGTGTCGGCACACAGCGTGAACTGGCTCACCACTAAAACGGCGCCCTCAACATCCAGAAGCGATCTATTCATTTTTCCAGCATCATCATCGAAAATGCGAAGATAAACGATCTTGTTCGTTAGAAATTTTATATCTTCCTGGGCATCGTTCTGAAAAACACCAAGAAAAATGAGAAGCCCCGGACCGATCTCTCCAGCGATTTTATCGTCGACGGTGACTTTTGCTTCCGATACACGTTGGAGCAAAGCAATCATCACTCCACCCAGACGTTCTCATCGCCATAAAGCCCCTTGAGCTTTCCGATAAATGCTTCATCCGGTGTGACCTTAACAGTTTTGGCGTAAAACTTTTTTCCGTTTCCCTCGTCCTCGTAGAGGTGAAAAAAAATGGGTGAATTACCGGCGTGCCCCTTGGTTAACCGGTAGAGGGCATTCACATCCTCTTCTTTCATTTTATCGACCTCTACTACAATATTGACTGTGGACGGATTTCTTCCCTGAACTTCATCAAGTGATTCAATGGATTCAGCAATCATTTTTGGTGTATCATCAGACAGGCGTGAGGTCGGGCGACCTTTGAGGAAGATGAGACCGTCGTCACTTATGAACTGTCTATAATTTGTAAATGTTTCGTGAAAAACAAGTACATCAACAGAACCCCCCAGGCATTCTAGATTAAAGAAAGCCATCTGCCGATTTTTTTTGTCAAAGTGATGACGAATGTCCCGTATGATTCCACCAACCCGGATCTGCTCTATCTCAGTATCGTCAGAAGCATCTGAAAAGTCGTAATTCGAATAATTCTCTAGGATATCAGAATATTCAAGCAGTGGATGGCCTGTGAGATAAAAGCCCATCAACTCTTTCTCACGCTTTAGCTTTTCAGTCTCACTCCAATCAGATACGTCTGGGAGAGTGGGTTTTGCAATTATCTGAGATTCTGATGTCTCACCCCCAAAAATTGAAAATTGATTATCATCAGCGTTAGCCTGCATCTGCTGGGCGAACTTAAGCGCTGATTCGACTGCAACATATTGTTGTGCTCGATTCCCCTCCAGTGAATCCATAGCGCCGGAAGCCACTAGACTTTCAAGGACCTTTTTGTTAACAAGCCTTAAGTCGAGATGTTCACAAAAGTCGTACAGAGTTGTGAACTGTTCTTGTTCATTTTTTTCGGAGAGAATATTCTTGAGAGCTTTTGAGCCGACATTTTTTATAGCATTCAATCCGAAAGAGATAGTTTTTTCATCCAGAGCCTTGAAGTTGATGTCTGATTCGTTTACATCAGGTGGATGGATGGTGATTTTTAGCTTCTGACATTCATTTAAGAGAGTCACTACACGAGTTGTGCTAGTCATTTCACTGGTTAGGTTTGCCGCCATAAATTCGGCAGAGTGATGCGCTTTAAGATAGGCTGTCTGGTAGGCGATATAGGCGTAGGCGGTACTGTGACTTTTATTGAAACCGTATTGAGCAAACTTCTCAATTAGATCATAGATTTCCTTTGCCTTTTTTTTATCCGTACCTTGATCAATCGCCCCTTTAATGAAGTCCTCTTTTTGGCTTTCCATGAGTTTCTTTTGTTTCTTACCCATGGCCCGGCGCATTAAATCCGCTTGTGCCAGTGAAAAACCTGCGATGCTATTAGCAATCTGCATCACCTGTTCCTGATAAACGATAATTCCGTAAGTTTCTTTAAGAATCGATTTCAGATCGGGATGAATGTATTTGATTTTCTTTTTGCCGTGTTTTCGTTTGATGAATTCGCCAATGTTTTCCATGGGGCCGGGGCGGTATAGAGCGTTCATGGCAATGAGATCCTGAATTGATGTTGGCTTCAATTTTTTCAGGTATTCCCTCATGCCCGCGGATTCAAATTGAAACACGCCGACGGTCTTGCCCTTGGAAAACAGTTTATACACAGCTTCATCATCGAGGGGCAACTTTTCAATATTAAGTTTGATTCCTTTTTCTTTAAGAAGAGCTATTGTCTGATCGATGACTGTGAGGTTCCTCAAGCCGAGGAAGTCCATTTTTAAAAGCCCTAAATCTTCTAGGTCTTTCATGTCATACTGGGAGGTAATATCGCCTTGCGGTGATTTGTATAGGGGGATATAATCGGTGAGATCGCCCGGCGCTATCACCACCCCAGCGGCGTGAGTTGACACATGGCGATTCATTCCTTCCAGTGTTTTTGAATAATTGATCAGATCTTTGTGTTGCTCGTCTTTTTCAGCATGTTTCTGAAGATCGCTACTAATCTCTAGGGCTGAATCCAAAGAAATACCGGGGCCGGCAGGGATGGATTTGGCTATTTTGTCAACCTCGCCCAAGTTCATCCCCAGTACACGCCCTACATCACGGACAACCTGGCGGGCTTTCAATTTGCCGAACGTTATAATTTGAGTTACCGAATCTTCACCATATCGCTCCTTGATATAATCGATGACATGGGACCGTCGCTCGTAACAAAAATCGATGTCAATGTCAGGCATGGAAATCCGTTCGGGATTGAGGAATCGCTCAAAAAGCAGATTGTATTTTATGGGGTCAATGGTAGTGATACCGAGGCAATAAGCTACCAGACTTCCCGCCACAGAACCCCGTCCGGGACCCACAGGAATGTTGTTATCCTTGGCATATTTGACAAAATCCATAACGATAAGAAAATAACCGGCAAAATCCATTTTTTGGATAACGTCTAGTTCATAGTCAAGGCGAGATTTGAGTTCAGGAGTGACTGACGGATAGAGATTTTTCAGTCCTTGTTGGCATGAGAGTGAGAGGAAATCGTCGGGCGTGGTTGCTCCAGCGTCTTCAGGTATTGGAAATGTGGGCAAGAGGTATTCCCCCAGTGGTAACTCCAGATCGCATGAATCGGCAATCAATCGAGTGTTTTCCAGTGCTCCAGGATAATCTTTGAATAGCTTCCACATCTCATCCTGAGATTTAAAGAAGAATTCTGGCGTGGCGTATCGCAGGCGATTGGGATCATTCCGTTCTTTGCCTGTTCCTAGGCAAAACATGATGTCGTGTGCTTCCCAGTGCTCCTTCAGTGCGTAATGGCAGTCGTTGGTGGCAACCAGCGGGATGCTCAGTTCTTGCGCCAAGTTACTAACAACGGTTCGGGAGACTTCTTCTTCCGGAATGCTGTGATTCTGCAGTTCCAGATAAAACCTCCCGGGAAAGATTTCCGCATATTCTAGAGCAGTCCTTTTGGCACCATCCAGATCATCCTTGACGGCGTACTCTTGTATCTCTCCCTTCAAACACGCTGAGAGACAAATAATCCCTTCGCTGTATTCTCTTAGGAGATTTTTGTCAACTCTGGGTCTGTAGTAAAATCCTTCAAGATAGCCTGCTGTTGTGAGCTTCATGAGGTTCTTGTAACCGGTGTAGTTTTGTGCCAGAAGAACAAGATGGTTATTTCCCCATCCGCCGTCCCGTTTGGGTGTTTTGTCAAAACGGTCACCCTGTGCTACGTACGCTTCACAGCCGATAATCGGGTTGACGCCTGCTTTTTTTGCTGCTTTGTAAAAAGCGACAGCGGAAAACATATTGCCGTGTTCTGTGACGCCAACGGCATCCATACCCAGATCGGTAACTGTATCTAATAGTGTGGGTATTTTCTGAGCACCATCAAGAAGGCTGTAATCTGTATGGTTGTGGAGATGTATGAATTCTGAAGCCATGGCCTCAGCCGAGATAAACGGCCAGCAAACCAAGAAAAACAGAGGCTTTCAGTATCTGCGAAGCGGTATGACAGTTGTTTGAGGAGGGAGATCTCACGAGCAAACTTATGATATATGAGAGTGGAATACCAATTCCCAGAAGTGCCGCCACAAGATATTTTTCACTGTAGATGTTCATTAAATACGGAGCGACTAAAAGTGCCATGAGAAGAACCGTCAAAAAAATGGCGATCCTTACCGATTTTTCCATTCCGAACTTAACAGGAAAAGTGATGAACCCTGCTGCACGGTCTCCATCCGCATCAGCCATATCTTTGATGAATTCTCGGACCATTGTAAACCCAAATGCCAGTAGTGATGGCATTATCATCCGGTCCAATTCACCAAACAGTGCTCCCGCAAACACAAATGACAATCCAATGATTACAGCTACAATCATGTTTCCAATCAAAATTGTCCCTTTCAGCCATAAGCTGTAGACCACCATGAGTGGAAGGGCCACAACTGCGGCAAGGATAAAAGCTCCTGTGTTTATTGTAAATGAGATCCCCGCACCTATCATGAAAAGCAGGATGGAGAGTATCAATGCAGTTTCTGGGGCAAGGTCACCTCTTGGTAACGGCCTGTTCGTTCTGTTGATTTTATCAGTTTCCAGATCGCGATAATCATTAAATGCGTTAGCTGCGGCTGTGAAAGACATTACTACAAAAATTCCTTTCATGAGAAGATCGGTCTGGTTCAGAGCGTCAACCAGCGCCGCCGTAACTGTGACCATCATTGCACCAAGCAAAAGGTTTACGGGTCTGAAAAGCCTCAATGTGGCCAAGACGCTCTTCATGGCCTCTTTGCTTTCAGCACTCTCGGATCCCCGTTGTAGTCATTAGAAAGCTCAACCTCAGTCCACCCTGCTGACTCAAATAGTTCCTTGGCGTGTAATGGGTGTTTACCACAGCCCACCTCCAAAATCATCACTCCGCCTTCCCGGAGCCAGTTTTTCCCTTTGGCGGCAAAGCTTCTGTAGAAAGTTAGACCGTCAGCGTCTTCCGTCAATGCCTCTCTCGGTTCAAAACACCGGACATTATCCTGAAGTGCTTTATATTCTTTCAGCGGCACGTAAGGCGGATTGCTGACGATGATATCAAAACAATTTTCTACCTCATCGTTCAAAATGTCATGATCGATGAACTGAATCCTTGAAGCGACGCCGTTTTTCTTAGCGTTCAGTTGTGCTACCTTCAGGGCATTTCGGTTATTGTCAGTTGCTGTGACAGAAATTTCTTTAAGTGAGCAGGCGAGACTGACGGCAATAGAGCCGCAACCAGTACCTATGTCCAATACGGAAAATTCTTTGCTTTCATTTGCTTCATTAATTGCAATTTCAACCAGTCGCTCTGTTTCGGGCCGCGGTATAAGGACATCCCCGGTAAGAGTGAACGGTAGACCAAAAAATTCCGTTTCACCTGTTATATACTGAACCGGTTCACCAGCAGCAGAACGTCTCAGCCAGTCTCTAAAGATCTTTTTTTGTTGGCGGCTGAGACAGCGGTGATCTGCTTCCAGGTGGAGCTGAGATCTGGAAAGTTTGAGGAGGGAGAGGAGGAGCCATTCCGCCTGAGCCTTCGGTGCGTCAGTTCTTGCATCAGTCAGCAATCTTACACTTTCTTCCAAAACCCGTTGCACTGTGAAATTTTCCTGAACAGTGGCGGGTAGAGGCAGGTTTGTCAACTGAGATTTTCCGCTTTTAACTGCTCTAACTGGTCAGCAATTTTCAGTTGTTCGATGAGCTCGGTGAGGTCACCGTTCATAATCTCCTCAAGTCTGTAAAGGGTCAATTCTATGCGGTGATCTGTCACCCGCCCCTGAGGAAAATTGTAAGTTCGGATCTTTGCACTCCGATCTCCTGTGGACACCATGGTTTTTCTTGCCTCCGCTCGCTCTGACTGCTGTTTTTCCCGCTCACGAGCCAGAAGACGGGATCTTAAAACTTTCATTGCCGCCACACGATTTTTGTGCTGAGATTTTTCATCCTGACAGGTGACCACTGTATCGGTGGGAATGTGAGTGATCCTGACAGCTGACTCTGTCTTATTCACATGCTGGCCACCGGCTCCTGACGCCCGAAAGGTGTCGATACGCAAGTCTTGTGGATTGATTTTAATATCGACCTCATCAGCTTCCGGCAGGACGGCGACAGTAGCGGCAGATGTGTGGATGCGCCCGCTGCCCTCTGTTGCGGGAACACGCTGCACCCGATGTACGCCCCCCTCATATTTCAGTTTACCAAAAATAGTGTCACCTTTGAAGGCGCAGATCACCTCTTTGTAACCGCCGTTTCCCGTTACATTTGCCGCAATCAGTTTGATGTCCCATCCGTTTTGCTCCGCAAAATGGCCATACATGCGATAAAGGTCAGCAGCAAAAAGGGCTGCTTCTTCACCGCCCGTTCCAGCCCGGATCTCCATGATGGTATTTTTTTCATCCAGTGGATCTTTAGATAGCAGAAGGACCTTTAGTTCCTCTTCCAGCTTCAGGGCTTCGTCTCTTAATCCTTCAATCTCCTCTTGAACCAGTTCTTTCAGCTCTTCATCGTCACCTTTCAGGATAGCTTCATCTTCATCAATTTGATCCGTTATACTGATATACTCGCTTCCTTTTTTGGCTACAGGGTCCAGGTCGTGATGTTCTTTCGCCAGTTCGCGGTATCTATCCGGATCAGACGCAATTTCAGGTTTAGCTAGCTGTTCAGTAACAGCTTCGTATTTTTCAATGATCTGTTTGACTTTATCTTTCATAGAAGTTCTCGGGCATAAAAAAACGGTTCCCGGCCATCTCTATCCGATGACGCTAGAAACCGTTGTGTTTGTCTGGTTACTGTTCGCCTTTGGCGTTCAGCTTTCCATATTTCTTCTTGAACTTTTCAATACGGCCCGCGGTGTCAACCAGTTTTTGCTGACCGGAGAAAAATGGGTGGCATGCGGAGCAGATTTCCACTCGCATATCGCCCACGGTACTTCGCACTTGAAACCTGTTTCCACATGCGCAGGTCACTGTACCGAGCGTATATTCAGGATGAATCCCAGTTTTCATTTTATTCCTCTAATTCAGATCACTTAACGCTTTTTCAAGCTTGTTGATGCCTTCCAAAAAAACTGCCTCGTCGGTGGCGTACGAGAGCCTAATGTAACCCTCTGATCCGAAGCCGGAACCGGCTACAGTCACCGTCTTGGCACAGTCTAAAATATAATCACTCAAGGCGAAAGAACTGTCGATTATCTTCCCATCAGCGGCTAGGCCTATGTAGTGACTCACATCGGGGAATGCATAGAATGCGCCCCCCGGTTTGGTGCAGGAAAAGTTGGGAACAGTGTTGAGGCGGTGAATCATTGCATCCCGACGTTCCGCAAAGATATTGCGCATGGTTTCAACTTCAGTCTGATCACCGGTGAGTGCCTCCACGGCCGCTTTTTGTGCAATTGAGTTGGGGCAAGATGTCGCCTGCCCCTGGATTTTTGCCATAGCGCTGACGATTGCAGCATCTCCGGCCGCGTATCCGATCCGCCATCCAGTCATGGCGTAAGTCTTGGATAAACTCTGAATCGTTACCACATTGGCTCCTACCTCATTTAGGGCCTCCGTGCTTGTGAAGGGTGCATCATATACGAGGCGTTCGTAGCATTCGTCAGAGATCACCAGCCAATCGTGTTTGGCGGCAAGTTTAAGAAGTTTTGTAACTGTCTCTTTGCCCCAGACTGCTCCCGTCGGATTGGAAGGCGAGTTAATAATTATTGCGGAAATCTTAGGTGTAACTTTTGATTCAAGATCATTCCAGTCAGGAGAAAAATTGTCCTCGGTCATAGTTTTTACGATGACAGGTTCTCCATCTGCCAGCCGGACAAATTCAGTAAAAGAAACCCAGTAAGGTGCAAAGACAATGACTTCATCTCCCGGGTTTAATACAGCCTGACAGAGAGTGCTGAGGGAATGCTTGGCACCGTTTGAAACAATGATCTGATCTGGGGTATAATCCAGATTATTGTCGCGCTCCAGTTTTTTACATATCGCTTCGCGAAGTTCAAGTGTTCCTCTTCCGGGTGTGTACTTTGTATGACCGTCAGCCATGGCGCGGATGGCCGCCTGGCGGATATTTTCAGGTGTGTTGAAATCGGGTTCCCCGACGCCAAGGTCAATTACATCTACACCGTTATTCCTTAAATCAGCGGCCCGCGCTGTCATCTCCAAAGTGAAAGACGGCTGGATCCGCTGGACTCTTTCAGCAATCATAATGATTACCCGAGATCAATGCGTTTTGGAGTGATATTTGGCAGTGTTGAAATTAGGATCGTTTGCCTCTTGCTCTTTTTCGGTGTTCTTGAGCCGCTTACTTCGAGGGATGTCATTCGGATCAATGGCTTCATCCTCCCAACCTTCGGGCAATTCTCCCACTGCTTCTTGATTGTCAGACTGGCTGTTTGTCAGTTCTGTTTCTTCAGAGGAAAAGTCCGCCGAATTGAATTGACTGAAGAGCACACCGTAACCCTTGGTGATTCCGTTCCCCAAGCCGATAAAGTTTGGCAAAATAAAGTTGGTTCTGAATTCACCGTTAAAACAGCCCATTTTTCCTTCATCCATCAAGTTGGCCTGGAGTGATTCCAGATTGAGATCTACGAAAATTCTTTCTTCTAGAGCGAGACCGACCTCCTTTCCAACGAAAGCGATATTCTGACTCAGCAGACGTCTTAGCAGTATTAAGCGATCTTTGTCTGTTAACGCTTTATAGCGTTTCAGATTAATCTGATTGAGGGCGATCCACGGAGTGAGAAATTTGTACTGGATTGTCTTATCGGTTGATCCCAAACCATCATCGCTCACTTCAGTGACCACATCCTCGACCTTGAAAGTGATATTGCCGAAGTTCATAATGTCCAGTTTTTCAGCAATGGACTCAATGGGCTCAACACCTTCCTTGATTCCAATGAGATAAATCTGTTCATTGAGTATCTTAACTTGGACTCGGGGATACAGATAGTTATTGCGGTAAGAGCCGTTGATAAAAGGGATGATGGGATTGTCCGAAAATTCTTTCATGAGAACGCCCTTAACCTGATAAGACGTTTTTCTAACAGGTTTATCGGTGGAGAGGCGAACTACGACTGACTTTATATAAGATTGATCCTTAGACACAAGACGGTATACAGACAAACATTGATTAATTATTCATCGTATCCAAAAATTCTTCGTTATTTTCTGTCCGCTTCATTCTATCGAGGAGAAACTCCATTGCTTCTATGGGTGTCATGTCATTTAAAATCTTTCTAAGAATCCAAACTCTTGAAAGTTCTTTTTTGGAAAGTAACAGTTCTTCTTTCCGTGTCCCTGAACGTATAAGGTCAAAGGAGGGGAACAGGCGACGGTCACTGAGGCGGCGGTCTAGAACGAGTTCCATATTACCGGTACCCTTAAACTCTTCAAAAATGACATCATCCATTCTACTGCCCGTATCAATGAGTGCTGTTGCAATAATTGTGAGGCTTCCTCCTTCTTCGGTGTTCCGGGCCGCTCCGAAGAGGCGCCTGGGACGATGAAGCGCATTGGCATCTACACCACCTGAAAGGATTTTTCCGCTGTGAGGGATTATCGCATTGTGTGCACGGCCGAGGCGGGTGATACTGTCAAGAAGTATCATCACATCATGGCCGTACTCTACCATCCGTTTGGCCTTTTCCAAAGCCATGTCCGCCACTTGAACGTGCCGTTCTGGCGGTTCATCAAAAGTGGAGCTTACCACTTCTGCATCAACGCTTCTCTCCATATCTGTCACTTCTTCCGGCCGCTCCGCAATGAGCAGCACAATAATCTTAACTTCAGGATGGTTCTCAAGCGTTGTATTGGCAATTTTTTGTAGAAGAATTGTTTTACCTGTCTTTGGTTGGGCGACAATTAGTCCTCTCTGACCTTTGCCGATAGGTGACATGAGATCAAGTATCCGCATAGAAAATCCTTTCGGCTTCCCTTCAAGCTTTATTCGCTCCTCAGGGTAGAGCGGTGTGAGGTTGTCAAACAGAATGGCTTTTTTGACCTGATCCGGTCCCTCGCCGTTCACCGTTTCAACTTTAAGTAGGGCGTAGAAACGTTCGTTATCCTTGGGAGGGCGTATCTGTCCAGCCACCTTATGACCTGTGCGGAGATTGAACCTTTTTATCTGGGAAGGGGAGACGTAAATGTCATCTGGCCCCGGGAGGTAATTATAATCCTGCGATCGCAAGAAACCGTACCCCTCCTGCATCACTTCGAGAACACCGGAAGCAAACAGTTTCCCCTCTTTCTCGGCACTGGTCTCGAGAATGCGCATGATCAATTCCTGTTTTTTCAGACCGGAATAACCGGGGACTTCCATCTCTTGAGCGAGCTTGGTTAAGTCCTTGATCTTCTGGCCCTGTAACTGTGTTACATCCATGGGAATAAAATCGTTAATTAATTGTTAGAGTTACTGGAATTCTATGAATCAGGCAGTTATAAAGACCTTAAAAAAGGCAGCCTCTAATTCAATTTAGACTAAATCTCGCCTTTGTCAAAGGGAAAATGAAAAAAGCTGAATACATCCTCCGCTATAAAGTGTGTACCGAAAATTAACCACAGGTCCACGCTCTCATTTCCCGCTTTGCACCGCTTAAGACCTTCAGTAACAGATTGACATGCTTCAGCAGGAATACCCACTTTTTTCAAAAAAGAAGCTACTGTTTCGGCAGAGTGAAATTCGGCGTGGCTCGGTTGAACAGTGATGATCTGATTGAAATATTGTTTAAGCACAGTTGTGATGCTGTCGAGGTCCTTATTTTTCTTGAATCCGCAAACTGCGCCAAAATTAGCTTTGGGGAAAATCTCTCTCAGAGATCGGACTGCGGCGCTTATACCGTGAGGGTTATGTCCCACATCATAATAAGCTAATGGATTACCACTCAGTTTTTGAAGTCTCCCTGGCCATACAACTTTTGTCAGTCCTGTTTTTACAACATCATCGCCGATCTTGGGATCAAAGAGGCTACACGCCGCTATGGCGGTCTGTGCATTTATCACCTGATGTTTGCCAAACAGAGGGAGATCTATTGATGTTTCGCCGACGGCGAAACGACTACCGTCGATTTTTTGAACATCTTCGGTGACTGGACACACCTCTGATATCAAAAAGAGAGGACACCCCTTTTCTTTTGAGGATGATTTGATGACAGACATCACTTGCTTGCGTTGAGGAGCCGTCACCACCGGCACATCCCTTTTTAATATTCCGCACTTTTCCTTGGCAATAGACGGGAGATCACCACCGAGAAATTCCATATGGTCAAAATCTATGGGAGTAAGTACCGAAACAACAGATTCCGAAACGTTACTGGAATCGAGCCGGCCGCCCATGCCAACTTCTACCACCGCAATATCAACCGCCTCATCAGCGAAGTAGCTAAACATTATGGCGGTAGTGGTTTCAAAGAAGGTGGAGCCGAGGGTGTCAATCTCAACACGATATTTTTTCAGGAATGATACAATCCACTCATCGGGGATGGGGATTCCTCCGACCCGAATTCTTTCATTGAACCTCACCAAGTGAGGAGATGTGTAGAGCCCCACTTTCCGACCCGTTGCTCTGAGAATGGAAGCGGCCATGGCGGCAGTGGACCCTTTTCCGTTGGTTCCTGCAATATGAATGACAGGGAGGCCGTGATGAGGATTTCCGCACCGCTTCAGCAACATCTCTGTACGGTGAAGTCCTATCTTGATTCCCCTTCGCCGCAGAGAATAGAGATAATCTAATGTTGCTTTATCGAGAGAAGACAAGATGGAGCTTGGGTGACGAGACGCCTGAAAAGGGCCTAGCCTTCGTCTGCCAGGACGCGCTCATATTTGTCCTTGAAGCTTCGGAGGCCGTTGTAAGCAGCTTTTGCGATACTTTGGCGGTAACCGGGCTTGCGTAGTTGTTTTTCTTCAAGAGGATTTGAAAGGAAACCAACTTCCAGATAGGCGTGAGGCATTGAAGCTCCAATAAGAACATAAAATCCAGCCTGTTTGACACCTCGATCGGGTGAAGGAATACTCTTCCGCAATTCAGATTGAACCATGGCGGCCAGGTCTTCACTCTCTTTCATGAAGGCATTTTGCATCAAGGAAGCAATGATAAAGCTGTCTTCCGTCAAGTGATCGTACCGGGATGCTTCTTCCTCAAGTTTGATGGCACTGTTCTCACGCTCAGCTACTTCCACAGCGTCAGCTGTTTTCCCTGGCCTTAGAATAAATGTTTCAAATCCTTTTATACGCCTGTTAGGGTTGGCATTGGCATGAATACTGATAAAGAGCTTGCCGTTACTTTCATTAGCGACCTTGGTTCGTTCCCATAGAGGTACAAACACATCCTCATCTCTGGTGTAGACTACTTTTGCATTTGTATTTTTCTCAATGAGCTTCCCGAGGCGCTTGGCAATATCAAGTGTGACGAATTTTTCTCTCAGGCCATACTTGCCTGTGGTTCCGGGGTCTTTTCCGCCGTGACCTGCATCTATGACAATTGTGTCAATGTACCAGGCGTCTCTCAGTTTTTTGATCTTTTCGGCACTGTAGCTTAAGGGAGTTCTTAGTGTAAGCACAATCTCATTGGGGGTATTATTTTGATAGATTTCAAAGTTTTCGATTTCAGTTCTAAGCTGAAACGCAACTTGAACTGAACGACCTGTCTGATCCACGGTTATGCCTCGGACGATCCCACCCAACTTTGCCTTCCGCAGTGCGACGGAATCGGCAATGCCGCCTGATATAGTGAGATAAAACCATCTGTTTTGCGCTGACCAGCCGGTAAGTGAGCCATCCTCAAACTGGCGAGTTGACGCTAGGCGGATGACAGTTCCGTTGGCTTTTTCCTCAATACTCAAATCTTTGATATTGTGAGTAATGAGCTCAACCACCACACTGTTGAGGCCGGTGTCATAACTGACTCCCGGTGCGGCGTGGCGGTGGAGGATGGCTATGAACGGCCGCATAGGGAGATAAATGTCCGAACCATCGGAAAGGGCGTAGGACGGCATCTGGTAAACATGATCATCGATCACAACGAAACTGCTGTGGGCGGAGACTTTGATCCTGTGACCTCCGAAGTAAATGACAATCTTTCCTCTTGCTACATTGCTAAAGATACCGGCATCGAGCACACGCACAAAATCTGCGCCGGAAATATAGGTTGTGTTACCCGTATCAAAGGTCTTGATGGACTCCCGCTTGTCGGGATCGTTGGGGTAATAGACGGATACAGTGCTTGCGCTCAACACGCCCGCCAGCATCACGCCTAACGTGAAGATTAGCTTACCTCGGATCACAGGAAGAATTTATTCAGAGAGAAAACAATCTGCAAAGTGCAGTACGTTTTTTTTAAATCATCTATTAATACCGTCTCCAAGGCCATTTTTTGAGCACATTAACAGAAAGGGGTGCTGGTAATTTCGCTTCTGATTTTGTGGAGACGTTGCGAAATTGCCTTCAGGTTAGAATGATCTGAACTTTTTTTAGACTTTTTCGGTTCCGTGGAAAGAAAAATACGTATAGTGATGGCTAAGCCCGGTCTTGATGGACATGACCGGGGTGTTAAGGTGTTGGCCAGGGCCTACCGAGATGCTGGCATGGAAGTTATCTATTTGGGTCTGAGGCAAACGCCTGAGATGATTGTTAATGCGGCACTGCAGGAAGATGCGGATGTCATTGCGCTTTCAATTCTTTCCGGTGCCCACATGACCATCTTTCCGAGAGTGAAAGAACTGATGGCGGAGAATGATATGGATGACGTTTTGATTACCGGTGGCGGGATCATTCCTGAAAAAGATATGGGAGAGCTTTCTAAACAAGGTGTAGGGAAACTTTTTGGTCCAGGTACACCGATTCAGGAGACTATTGACTACATTACCCATTGGGTACAAACAAATCGCTGGAAGGAGTGAAATAAGCTGTGGATTTAACCAACCTTGAACATCTGGAATTCTATTTCGCCGATAATTTCGACACCACCCTGTTTCCTGTTTTGTCTGAGCACTATCTGCTGAGCGAAGATCTGGATCGGGCCGGTCAGGTCTGTGAAATAGGGCTTGGTTATGATAAAGATTCTTTGCCAGGGCTTTTTCTTCAGGCACGCGTCCTCATGGCCAGGAAAGATTTGCAACACGCCGAACTTTGCTTGAAAAAAATTATTGAGCTTGACCCCAGTTTCTTCAATGCCTATCTCCTACTGGCTGAAGTTCAATCAGGCCTCAAACGGTCTCAAGCGATCCTGATGAAGTGTTACAACGCTATTCTGGAAATGGATCCCGGCAATAAACGGGCACTTCAAGCGATAGGGAAACTGAAAAAGAAAAGATCGCGAAAGCCCCGGAAAAAACAGCAGGCGGCAAAAGCCATCAAACCAAAGCCAAAGAAGCGCGTAAAAAAAATACTGCAAAGAAAACAGGTGGCCAAAAAATCTCCACCGAAAAAACGGGCGATGAGAAAAAAGCCGGCAACAGCCGAGGCGGTGGCATTGTCTGAACTGGAAGTTTCCCCCAAACTGGCTACCTTCACACTGGTGGCGGTGCTGAAAAGTCAAAAGCTCTATGAGCAGGCGCTGGAAGTGCTGGCCAAAATGTCCAGTAAACAGGGCGTGGACAAAAAACGCATTGCGAAGGAGAAGAAAATAATCATGGATCTTCTCAAGTCCAGTGGGAGCGCCTGATTGTCTCTTACCGAATCCCGGGTTAAAAAACTGAGATCCCGTCTCGCTGAGGAAGAGCTTGATGGGATGTACGTTACCTACATTACCAATGTCAGGTATCTGTCAGGTTTTACAGGTTCAGCCGGAAGTTGCCTCATTCTGGAAGATGCGACCTGGTTTGTTTCAGACGGCCGATACGACACTCAGTCAAAACAGCAAGTGAAGGGAATGGAGATCCTCATCGGTAGCGACCCGCATATTCAGATTCTTCATAAGCATAATGTTTTCAAAGGAAAGCAAAAAATTGCTTTTGAAGGGGACCATGTAAGTGTCAGTGACATGGAAAAATTAAGGCTCACTTTTCCAGAGTGTGACTGGACAGCTACCAGCGAAATTGTTGAACGAATTGCCATGGTTAAGGATGAGTCTGAGATCCGCGCCACGCGAACGGCTGTTGAAATCACAGATCAGACTTTTGATCAAATTGTTCCTGAGATCCGTCCGGGCGTTATGGAGAAAGAGATTGCCGCTAAGATTTCTTATACGTATAAAATGCTGGGAGCTGAAGCGGACGCCTTCGATTCCATCATAGCGGCAGGTCCGAACTCAGCTCTTCCTCACGCCCGCCCGGGTGATCGGGAAATTCAGGCCGGTGATTTTGTGGTCCTCGATTTTGGGGCAAAATATGACGGATATCACGCTGACATGACCCGGACTGTTGTGGTTAAAGAAGTGACGGACAAGCACCGGGAAATCTATGAAACCGTTCAGGAGTCACAGCGACTGGGTTGTGAAGCAGCCAGAGATGGGGTGGCGTGCAAAGAGGTAGACGATGCATGCCGTGACCACATCAACGAGAAAGGCTACGGTGAATATTTTGATCACGGAACAGGGCACGGCTTGGGACTGGAGATTCATACCAACCCCCGTTTTTCTCAGTTAAGTAAAGATTCAGTATATGAGAACTATCTCATGACTATCGAACCGGGGATTTATATACCTGAGTTTGGCGGAGTAAGGATCGAAGATGATGTACTCATCCAGAAGGATGGGTGCGAAATACTCAACCAGACACCCAAGGATTTGCTGGTGTTGGGCTGAGAGGCGCTGCCAGCATCCCCCCTGAATACTCGGACAGTTTAAACCCCCAATGATCAGGACTCTCTTTTTTGATATCGGGAATGTAATCCTGAATATTTATCCCGAAGATGTTGTCTCCCAGCTTACCCGTACCATCGGTGTGGAAACTGCCGTAATGGTGTCGGCCTTGTCCGGGGAGGTGCATGACGACTACGAAAAGGGGAAACTGACGGATGAACAATTCTTTTCCAGCGTCATGGCGAATATTTCGTCTGAGAAAAAACTTACGCAGACAGAGTTCTTTGATTATTGGCGGAGCATGCTGGGTGAAGTAACGGAAACTTTCCATTATGCTCAGATGCTGTCGAAAAGAATTCCTGTATGGCTCGCCTCAAACACCAATCAACACCACATTAATCTCGGCGGTGTGAGAACCAAAATGGACGGTTTCGCCGGCGCCGTCTATTCATTTGAGGTAGGGGCACGAAAGCCGGATGAACGTTTTTTCAATGCCATGTTGAAAGTAGCAGATGCCGATGTATCTGAAAGTTTGTTTGTGGATGACAGCATAGAAAATGTGGCAATAGCTGAAAAGATGGGAATGACGGTGATCCACTATCGATCCCACGGGCAATTCGTGAAAGATTTTGAAAGTCTGAAACTGGAAATCAGCTGATACCTCTTTCCTGTTTCACGTAAATTTGCTTCCCAATGGACGTGACCTCCGAAACGCCCTCACTCATGGACCTGTTGAAAAAGTCGCCACGAGGAAAAAGACATTGAGAAAAGCAGTGTTATGGTTTGTTTTTTGTACGACTGTTCTGTCGGCAAAACTAAACACTTCTGATTATCTCATGGACGGTATAACCGAGGCATTCACATCTTCTCAGAATCTGACTCTGCTCGGCACCGCTGCTGTTTCGATCTTTGCGCTGCGTAATTACGATGATGACATACAGCGATACAGCCAGAAACACGGCCTCATGTCCAATACACTTTCTCACCAGCTTGATCTTTACGGAGGTAGGTGGGCATACCCGGCACTGCTGGGGCTGGCTGTGCTGAAATCTGGTACGCGGGATGAAAAAATGAATCGGTTGCTCTTTTCTTCATCAGCCATAGGTTTTACTATGATGACTACGATCGTTATAAAAAAAGCTACAGGAAGATTGCGTCCCAACGGTGAAAACAGGCGGTCATTCCCATCCGGTCACACATCAGGAAGTTTTGCGGTGGCAGCTGTTGTTGATGAGCTTTATGGTGAAAAAGCCGGCGCGCCGGCTTTTCTGATTGCGGGGTTGGTAGGCGTTCACCGCATCCACGATAATGAGCACTGGCTGACGGATGTTATAGCCGGAGCTGCTCTTGGCACCATTGTGGGGCGGGGATTTGCCGCAGCCTACCGAACTGCTAACAATGATGATTCTTCAAGATTGGTTCCAGAAAGGCATAGCCGACCTATTATGGTGCGGTTGGTTATCCCCATTCATTGAAAAGTGAGTATGATAACTGTTTCTGACTTTAAAGCTCTGGATATACGGGTGGGCCGTATTCTTTCGGTGGATGATTTTCCTGAGGCAAAAACCTCAGCGTATAAGATTATTGTGGATATTGGGCCTCTTGGGAAAAAGCAGTCCAGTGCTCAAATCACTGATCTTTATTCCAAAGAAGATCTTTTGGGCAGAAAGGTTTTGTGTGTTGCGAACTTGCCGCCCTTGAAAGTGGCCGGATTTAAATCCGAAGTTCTGATCTTGGGTGCCTGCCCAGAAGGTGAACCGGTGGTCCTTCTTAAGCTTGATGATGATGTCCCTGAAGGGACGCGTATCTCTTAACTCGTTTGGTCTGATATTATTACAATGGCTGTAGAAAAAGGCAATTCAGATATTACCGATCGGCTTGGTACAGGATTGCCGCTATTGCTTGACGGCGCTATGGGGACACAGTTACTCATGAGAAATGTGGATGTGGGGTTGCCTCTCTGGTCAGCGGCTATTTTGGAGAATTCACCTTCCACTGTTGAGGAAATCCACGCTGAATACCTACGTGCCGGTGCAGATGTTGTTACTACCAACACCTTCAGGACAACCACCAGAACATTTCGGAAGGTGTGCAACGATTTAAAAGAGGCGACACGGCGGGCCCGTGAGGTGTGCAGAACAGCTGTAGAAGTTGCTCGCAACGCTGCCGGAGAAGCTCACTTTGTGGCCGGTTCCGTGGCTCCTTTAGAAGACTGTTACCTTCCTGATCTCTTTCCTGGAGAAAACGCAGCCTTGGAGGAGTTCACGGAACTGGGTAACTGGCTTGTTGAAGATGGCGTTGATTTTCTACTCATTGAAACCATGGGTCGGCTCGATGAAGCCCGGTGTGCCTTGCAAGCCGTATCATCACATGATATACCAAAATGGGTGAGTTTCATAATCAGGGATCCGGAACATCTGCTTGACAACAGTTCACTGACCGAAACGGCATCCATGGTATCTGGTGAAGACGCTTCAGCAATACTTGTCAACTGCTCTCGCTTACCTGATGCAGTTAAAGCTGTGGAAGTTCTTTCCACTACAACGAATTTGCCTGTAGGGCTCTATCCAAACCTTGGGAAGTCAATGCCCTCTCCGGATGGCACCATTGAGGAATATTTCTCTGTAGAAGAGTTTACCGAAGCCATGAGAACAGCGATCACCGCAGGAGCTAGAATTGTCGGTTCTTGTTGCGGCTCCGGTCCGGAACACACAAGGGCACTCAATGCCCTCTTGTGAATTTGAGTTGAGAGTTTCGCTAATAGATAGTTAATTGTAACTTACAATCATGGATTTCGGCGAACTGCTGAATGAACTTGCCCTTTCCCTAAATGCTCTCCACCGCCGGGATGTGTGCGGGCAGGGAGAAACCCTGGCCCAATGTTTCATCCTTTCATCCGTCCCCGATGACGGCATACACATGAGCAGACTTGCCGGCAAGCTGGGTATAGATAACAGCACACTGACACGACTGATGGACAACTTGGAAAAACACAATTTGGCATTCAGGAAAAAAGATGAGGATGACAGGCGGCTTGTTAATGTATTTCTTACGGAAGAAGGCCAGGCTGTCATGTCCCGGTTTGAGGCGCGTATTGAAAATCTTGGTAGTCGAATTCTTGACGATCTGCCATCTGAGAAGCGGGAACTAGTGAAGGGATCTTTGGAGTCGCTCCTGTGGAGTCTTTCAAAAGAGCTGTTGAGAACGAGCTGATCTATAATTTGTAGGATACAAGGATGCCCAGTCGTTTTTCATCGCTCCTTCTACAGTGGTATGACAAGGCCCGGAGGGATTTGCCGTGGCGGGGAGAAGAGGACCCTTACAAAATCTGGCTCTCAGAAGTGATGTTACAACAGACACAAGTTGACACAGTGATACCATATTACATAAAATGGGTGGAACGATTTCCTTCCATTGAGTCAGTAGCGGTGGCCACTCAGGATGAACTGCTCAAGTTCTGGGAAGGTCTCGGTTACTATTCACGTTGCCGGAATTTCCACAAGGCATGTAAAATTGTCGCTTCCAAGCACGGTGGAAAAGTACCAGCTGAATGGGAGACGTTTCTTAGTTTTCCGGGGGTGGGGGAGTACACTGCAGCCGCTGTGTTGTCTATCGCATTTCATCAACCTTACTCCGTCATTGACGGAAATGTGAAGCGCGTCATGGCTCGTCTATTGGCATTTAGTGAAATAGTTGAAAAAGGGACAGCTCTCTTCGAAGAAAAACTGGATAAATGGCTTAATCAGGATCGCCCTGGTGATTTCAATCAAGCCATGATGGAATTGGGGAGTCAGATTTGCCGACGGAATGAGCCCCGCTGTTTTGAATGTTCTGTAGGATCTTTCTGTAAGGCAAAAGCTGAAGGGAATCCTGCTGTGTATCCCAATATTCCTAAAAAGAAAGAACGGCCACACAAAACAATCGTGGCCGGAATCATCTGGAATGATGGCAAGTTTCTCATTCAAAAGAGACCAGATGCAGGACTTTTGGGTGGTTTGTGGGAGTTTCCCGGAGGTAAAGTAGAAAACGGTGAGGCGTTGGACAATACTCTCGTCCGGGAGATCCGAGAGGAAACAGGGTTAATTGTTGAACCCGGCAACAAAGTAGGTGCTGTTGATCACGCATACACGCACTTCTCTATCACGTTGCACCTTTATCACTGTAAACTGTCCAAGCCACTGAAAGACAATGGTGCTTTTGACAAACATCGTTGGATCCAACCAGAGGAGCGATCTCAATTTGCTTTTCCCAGTGCAAATCACAAATTGTTCCAGATACTTGAATCTCAAACATGGACTGATCATGAGTGATCTGATACATCATCTGACCCAGCTTATAAGAAAATTGGGAAAAATAGCGAGGTCATCACTATGAGCTGGTGGATTTGGATTGTTGCTGCTGTCCTGGTGTTGTTTGCCATTGCCGCCGGCAAAATACTCAGGACGACCGAGTTCCACGATGAGAAAACAGAATATGAGACAGTTGCTCCTCTCGATTTCCGCCATACAATTCTTTCATTTATTTTTTATCCTATAGGCTTTTTCACATTTGTTTTTACTGTTCTTACACTCACACCTCTGGTCTTTCTTTTTCATCCCAAACGTGTACATCGGACCCTTCGTTTTTACGGGAGATTGATGCTCCTGAGCTTTGGCGTCATTGTCCGCTTAAGGGGAAAAGAAAAACTGAAACGGGAAAAAGCTTATCTGCTCGTTATTAATCATGAATCGCTATTTGATGTGTTTCTTATGGCTTGCCTCACTTTTCGACAAGTGACAGCTTTAGGTGCAGCTTATCAGTTTAAATTGCCTCTTTGGGGACTTATGCTGAAACGTTACGGCATTATCCCGTTAATGAGGCGAAACACCAGTGAGGCGATGGAAGCTGTGAAACTGGCCCGGCAGAAGCTTGAAGCAGGCATATGCGTTTTCATAGCACCCGAAGGAACACGTACGGAAACAGGTGAGTTGAAACCGTTTAAAAAAGGGCCGTTTCACCTAGCCTTTGGGGCAAAGGCCGATATTCTGCTCGCCGTTTTCAAAGGATCGTTCGAGATCAAGCGAAAAACTGACTGGCGCATCCGACCGGGAATTATCACTATTGATGTTGGAGATTTTATTTTGTACGAAGATTATAAGGATAACACCATCGAAGGGCTTCAATCCTTAACCCGTAGTGAAATGCTACGGTTGTTGGATAAAGAAGATACGTCAGAAGAAGGGACAACGACATGATGGGCTTCTTGGGATTTTCCATCTCAGTGAAGTGGATAAGGCAACTTTTTGTGACATTCTTGCGCACTGTGTTTTTTTTCAGTCCGGGCTGTATATAGTAACCTGATTGTGCACAACAGAACCAAACAGCTTATACTATTTGATATTGATGGAACACTCATCCATCCTGGTACAGTAGCACGGAAACTTTTGGACAAAATGGTGGAAGAAGTTGCGAATTTATCCCCCGAGCTACAGGTTGAAGATGTTGCCGGTTATACTGATCCTATAATATTAGAAACAGCCCTTAAACGGGTCAATTTTAAAGATGGTTTTCTATCAGAGACAATAGATACAATACTCTCCAGTTATCCTGCTCGCTTGGAGAAGATTTATAATGATCATGAAGATGCCCATGTTTATGATGATGCCGTGAAACTCTCGGAGGCTTGTAAAGATGAAGGGTGGCAAGTGGGACTTCTTTCAGGTAATGTTCGTAAAGCGGCGGAGATCAAGTTGAAACGGTTCGGCCTTTGGGACAGTTTCGAATTAGGAATTTTTGGCGATGAGGCACCAAATAGGGAAGGACTAGTTTTGATGGCCGAAGAAGCGGCGTTGAAAGCTTTGGATGAATCATATCCTCATGAGAAGATGGTTCTGGTTGGAGATACTGCTCAGGACGCCATCGCGGCACGAGCCAACGGTGTCCGTTCTCTCATTGTCTGCAGGCGGCCGGAGAGCCGGATCGCAATTGAAAACGCGAACCCTACATGGCTGGTTGATTCACTGGATGCTACTGAAAGGATAATATTATGGTTGAAAGCGGAATGATGTATAATCTCTATCTAATTGCTCACTTTATTTTGGCGTTGCTCTGGCTGGGTGCGGCAATCTATCTCGATTTCACATTTCTGAGTGGTTTCAACAAGGCGACAACAGAAGGTAAGAAAACCATGATAGTCCGAATTCGATCTCTGTCAGACCGCACCGAAATGATCGCGTCGTTCTTTCTCCCGTTAGTTGGGGTACTCATGATCATCGACCGCACCTTCTGGCTGAAGGTGGGAGTTATGCACGGGAAAATACTTTTGGCACTTATCGCCATCGGTCTTTATCACGCCTCCAGAGGAGTACTGAAAAAACTGGAAGCAGCTGTTGTTGAAGGTAACCCCACAGAAGGATTACAAAAACGGTATGTAATGTTCAGAATGATAGTTCTTATTTTCCTTGTTTCAACTGTAGCCATGATAGTTTCCTACAAAGGAGTTATATCGACTTTCTTTCTTATCAGTTCCTGGCTCGGCTGATCCAGCAATCGTAAGTCACTTTGAAGAAAAACCATCCCCACGAATACTCCGAAATTGAGTCCTCCTCAAATGTACCACTGGCCCAAGAACTGAACTTTTCAGTTTCAACCCTTTCGGGTGGTCAGGAATCGCTTTTGGGTAAATATGAAACAGAGGGATTCCCAAAGGTGTTACTTATTTCTTTCATGGCCGAGTGGTGCCCCAATTGCCATTATGAAGCACCGATACTGAACGGTATTTACAGTGCATGGCACAACAGCGGTTTTGATATGACCATTGTGGCGGAATATTCAGACCTGGATGGGTGGGAGGATAGGTTCATGCGGACACATGGTATCAACATACCCTATTTTCTTGGCGAGCTGAATGAGAAAAATGAAACTCTGAGAGACAACATTGCACACACCCGTATCCGAAAACTAATGAATGATCAGCGAGTGTGGGGTGTCCCGCTTCATATTCTCATAGTTTATGGGAATCTGAAAGAGGCCTGTTTTGTGACCGGCGAGTTTAAACCCGGAGCGCTGGAACAGTTTTTGAAAGATTACATTAGTTGAATTATACTATAAGCTAACCAGTCTTTGAGAGGGGCATTCCACTCATCACTCTAGAAATTTATATTGAAGCGAAAAGTGGTTTCCCAGGTGTCCCTGACACCGAGAGCTCGTGCAATATTTACACGCCAGTCCAGGTCCTCATCGCCAATACCGATCCCTACCGCTGAAATTCCACTGTTCGTGATCGAGCTGAAATCTGTAAATGAGTAATCGCTCTTGTCCCATGTATGACCGGTATCGAAGAAGAGAGAAAGGTAGTGATCACCTTCCATAAAATTGGGGAGGAGTAACAGTTCAGCATTCAATTGAACCATCCTGTCCCCAGTCTGTACTTTGTATGGATGGGCGCTGACTGAACCCAGTCCTCCCACACCAAAAACCCTAAATTGTGGCAGTTCACCCTTTGAATCTCCCATCATGGTCCGGCTGCGAAAAATGATGTCGGGCGCCATTTCCCAGTTAAGGTAGACAGTTGCTGAGAGCCGATCAAAGTGATCCAGGCTATCACTGTTTAGAGTTGTTTCACCAGTGAGTGTCACACCAATGCCAGTGGCGAAGAGATTCCGGTGGAGACTGCCCAGGCTCACAATCCCGCCCAGTGAAGTTACTTTGCTTTCAGGAAGGTGTAATGGAGCCCGGAATTCCCGTTCCCCATGCAACCATTTGGCAAGACGACTGTTAGGATCAAATGGAGAGATGTCTACTACCCGGTAAGCAACCTTGCCTTCAATCACATTGCCGTGTAAAGATGCGCCGATTTCGTAACCCTCCTCGTCCCATCGGTCGTAGAAGTCCTGTCTGGCAAAAAGAGTGGCGATAGAGTTTTCATTCAGCGGCAGACGGTAGTCATCATCCGTACGGCTCTCTCGAAAAGCAGAAAGGAAAAGTGCCGGGCCGTTACCTTCTCCAAACGATTTTTCCATCGTTAGTCTGCCAGCCGCTTCCTTCTGACCGAACCGGTAGCCCAGACTCAAGCTTGTTTTGTAGGAAGACCTTCCGCCTCGGTCAAACCGCCAGTTAAAGGGTGTCCAGAAGAAACCTTCATCTTTGTTGTAGATGAACCAATTAATTTGCGGATGGACCAAGCTGGAATAGCGCCATTCATGATTCTCATTGAAATCATCTTCAAATTCGAAGGTATCCGATTCCTCCTCCGACAGAGACCCCTCGTTACGGGAAAGATTAATTCCTTCCCGGATGTTGACCTGGACAATCTCACCGTTTACCACGGAACCTTCTTTCCTGAAAATTGCTCCCCCAATGGCCACAACCCGGCCATTGATCACAGCTGTGGATTCCAGGGTGGCATCGCCACCTACAACAATGATCTGACCCTCTACAGTACCAGCCAAAAAAAGATCCCCGCCAAAAACACGAACGTTCCCCTTTGATTTCTGATCAGCCCCTAGATAATAGTCGCCGAAAAACTTGATCTCACTATCTGTCTCCTTATACTCCTGAAGAGGTTCAAGGGATTCCATGGCCACTGTGGTATCTATCTCCTGAGCGGTCAACAGTTGGAACATTGCCACCATAGAGAAAATCGTTTTTAAAGTGTCTCTCATCTAATCTTCCCGCCTGATCCTGATTGTTCCCATGGACGCCTCAACATGAACGTTGAACTTGCCGCCGTTGATGCTCCCTTCACCCCGGGTGACAGCCTGGGAGGCTGAAATTTCCATGGGAAAGTCTGAAAGAATCACTTCTCCAGGTTTTCGACCCGGAGAAAGGACCCGAAGTCGGAAGCTGGCAGGAAAATCTTCCGGCAAAGTCAGTACAATATCCCCACCTGATGTTTTTACATCAATCTCATGGTCTTCATACTGCCTGTCCCAGATTTTTGACAGGGAAATGTCCCCGCCGGATGTTCTCCCGTCAAAGGCGCCGTGTACCACTTCGGCGTTTATCTCACCGCCCGATGTCCAAACTTTTGTTTCTCCTCGCACGTCCATAATGTCAATATTCCCGCCGGAAGTAGAAGCTTCAAGATCGCCGGTAATATCCTCAAGATCAAGGTCACCACCGCCGGTATGCAGGTCAATGGTTGTTTCAGCGATGAGCTCACGGGCCGTAATTTCACCTCCGCTGGTTCGGGCGAAGATTTCTCTGCCCACCAGATCATAAAGGTTAATATCTCCACCTGAAGTCTCCAGTGAGGTACTGCCCTGAATATTTTCTGCCCCTATGTCGCCCCCGGATGTTGTTGCATTCAATTCACCTTTCACATCACTGAATTGGAGGCTCCCGCCAGAAGTCCTTGCGGAGACTCTTCCACTGAGATTGTCGCCTTCCATATCTCCACCTGAAGTATGTGCTGTCATTTTTCCCGTCAGACTTCTTAGGTTAATGTCTCCGCCGGAAGTTGAGATATCCATCCCGCCCTGGAGTGAGGCAAGTGCAATATTTCCGCCGCGGCAGTCCAGAGCCACGGAAAAAACCTGTGGGACAGTAATGACCAAATTGTCATTAATCTGGCGGCGCCACTTTGTTTTTCCTTCCACAATGATGACTGTTTTTCCCGTTTCATCTTCTGTCTGATTCACAGTTACCTTGGCTTCTTGGTACAAGTTCCAGGCGCGCTTTTCAGAATTCGCTTTAATGTTTGTTTCATTTACAATTGTCACTGCATTGTTGGATTTGCCTGTGACTGTGATATCTCCGCGAAAATTCTTTACAATCAACTCACCTGCTGAGGAAGCCCTAAATGTGTAGCTGGATGTTACTTCATACTTGTTATAAGACAGCTGTCGGAGATCCTGTGCGTTTAACAGCGAAGTAATCATAAAAAAAAGAAAATATTTATGTAATGAAACCATCTTATTGTTACAGAATCTTATTTCCAGAGGGTCTGTAAAAGTTAGGCTGAGAAGAGAAAAGTGGAAAGAGGAGAGGTGATTATAATCCAGTCTCGGAAACGGTGACTTTTACCTTCTCAAGCGTGCTTTGAAGCAGCTCTTTTTCCTGGTCAGTAAGATCCACTTCCAGAATCTTTTCAACACCACCGGCACCTATAACCGCCGGCACACCGATGAAATAGCCGTCGATCCCGTATTCACCTTCACAGTAAGCAGCGGAAGGGATGACCCGTTTCTTATCTCTGAGGTACGCTTCAATCATCTCTGTGATGGCAGCAGCAGGGCTGAAGAAAGCACTCCCTTTTCCATAGAGTTTCACCAGTTCTGTTCCTGCTTCCTGGACCCGCTTCACGATGGCGTCGATCTCCTTTTGAGAAAGGATGTCGGTCAGTGGAACACCACCCACAGTTGCAGTCCTTGTTATGGGAACCATGGTAGGTCCGTGACCGCCCATGACAATACAGGAAACATCCTGAACCGAAAGACCCGTCTCCATGGCGATAAATGTCCGGAAACGAGCATTATCCAAAGCACCGGCCATGCCGACTACTCGGTTCTTTGGGAAACCGCTCACCTCGTAAAAAGCGTAAACGATGGCGTCCAGCGGGTTGGAAACAACAATGACAAAAGCGTCAGGAGCATATTTCTTAACATTTTTCGCTACGTTGGAAATAATCTTGAGGTTGGTCTCTAAAAGGTCTTCCCGGGTCATGCCCGGTTTCCGGGGAACACCGGCTGTAATGGCAACCACATCAGCTCCTTTAATTCCGCTGAAATCACTGGTCCCGGACAGGTCAGAATCATAACCGTCATGGGGGCGGGCCTCCATGATGTCTAACGCTTTTCCTTTCACTATCCCCTCAACTTCAGGGATGTCAACAATCACTACATCGCCAAGTTCTTTCTGGGCACAGATCAGCGCAAGAACGCCGCCGATCTGGCCGCCACCTACAAGAGCGATTTTTTTCTTGGACACTATTCCGGGTTAATTCAGGACGTTGGCAACCTTACGGTTATATCCTCTGCGGGAGAATTTTACAGTGCCATCAGCTTTCGCAAACAGGGTGTCGTCGCTACCGATACCAACATTGGCACCGGGGTGAATTTTGGTGCCGCGTTGCCGGACAATGATTGAACCAGCTTTCACAAACTGTCCGTCAGACGCCTTCACACCGAGCCGTTTGGACTCACTGTCCCGGCCATTCTTAGTGCTTCCCATCCCTTTTTTGTGGGCCATTGCTAGTCTCCTTTTACCTCGTTTTCAGTTTTCTTTTTAGCAGTTTTTTTCTTTGAGGTTTTGATTTTGATATCATCCACCCGAATTAGTGTGAATTCCTGGCGGTGGGTATTTTTTACTTTGTATCCCTTTCGGCGTTTCTTCTTGAAGACGGGAACTTTTTTATCCCGGCCGTGCTCCAGAATAGTCGCTTCCACTTTTGATCCGGAGACGGTCGGTTTTCCCACACTGATCCCCTTGCCGTTGTCGACCAGCAACACATGGTCAAAAGAGACTTTTTTGCCGGCCTCTTCTTTTTGATGAGGCACCTTTAATTCCTGGCCTTTCTCAGCCCGGAACTGTTTACCTGATATATTTACGATAACATACATGGCTATTACTCACGTTTTTCAGCCTAGAAATTTATTCCGCACCCTCCAGACGAGTCAAGTTATACTTCCAGTTTCAATTCCGCTCCATTTTTTCTTGAGAAGAAGCGGAATTCACTGGGGCCTAGCGTCTCATCCGTATCTACATTAATGTGAACAAAATTCTTCCACATGAATTTGCGCATGACACTTTTTTTAGATTCTTCCAGATACTCCGCCATGTCAGGGTGTAGTTTGAGCGTAAGGCGAAGGTCTTTTTTCTTCTGCTTGAAATTCCTTATCCAGCTGTCAATCTCACTGATGACCGAATCCTTTGATAATACCCGGCCGCTTCCATTACAGGTGGGGCAGTTTTCACTGAGTGAATCTCTAAGAGAAAGGCGTATGCGCTGTCTTGTCATCTCAAGCAGACCAAATTCGCTGATAGGAGAGACCGCCACCTTTGCCCGATCTTTTCTCAATTCTTTCCTCAGTTCGTTGTAAACCTTCTTCTTGTTACCCTCTTCCTGCATATCGATGAAATCGATAACGATCAGCCCACCGATATCCCGGAGCCTCAACTGCTGCGCTGCGGCTTTTGCTGCCTCAATATTGATCTTGAAAGAGTTGGCTTCGTGTTTGCCTTTTCCTACAAACCGACCGCTGTTTACATCGATAACAACCATTGCTTCGGTGTGTTCGATAATGATGTAAGCACCACTTTTCAACCAGACATGACGTCTCATGGATTTTGCTATCTGATCGTCAATTTTATAATGCGTGAACAGGGGAGTTTTTCCGCGATATAATTCCAGACGCGAAATCATATCTGGTGCCACGTTCTGCATATAGTTGTGTGTTTGGCGGTGCAATTTCCTGGAGTCTATTGTGAACTTGCTTACATCATCTCCAAGAATGTCTCGAATAACTGTTGAAACTGTTTTCATATCTTCAAAGATATTGGTTGGAGCATCCGAGTTGTCTGCTTTCTTGGCCAAAGACCGCCACTGTTTGAGAAGGATTTTAAAATCTTTCTTTACAATTGTATCGCTTTTTCCTTCAGCTTCGGTCCGAACAATAATACCGACATCATCAGGCAAGAATTCCCGAATAAATTTTCTAATGCGTCTTTTTTCGTACTTGTCCCAGATTTTTTTCGAGATACCGATAAAATTGGCATTAGGAACAAGGACAACGAGATGCCCTGGTATGGAAAGGTTTGTAGTAACACGGGGTCCCTTTCCTGAAAAAGGCTCCTTAATAACCTGGACAAGAATCTCCTGATCTTTCTCAAGCTCCACATCAATTTCTTTCAAGGTTGACGATTTTCCGTTTCTCTTACTATTGTCGTCTTCTTCCTCAGAGGTAGAAGCCTCTTTCAGGTATTCCGGATTTTTTATCTCTGAGAAGGGTAGGAAAGCGTTAATATCATATCCAATGTCTACAAAAGCTGCCTGCATTCCTGGTAGAACGTTTTCCACCTTACCTTTATAGATATTACCGACCATGCCCATTTCACCCGGTTTTTCCACATAGAACTCAACCAGATTACTATTCTCTTGGACGGCAATGCGTCTTTCAGTTGCCGTTTCACTGACAAATATTTCTTTTCGCATCAGGTACTCCCTTTATGCTTATATACTGACTGGAACCGGGTATGCCCGGCCTTTCCCTGTCAGTCGTTTACCGTGAACGTACCAAGAGTGTATGTGCCGATTCCGCAAGCGGCTGCCTCGTTGTACTTCACTTTTTCTTTACTGCCCGCACCAGCGGGCGTTGAGGGAGGAATTAAAGGAAGGGAAAAAAGAACTCTTTTTTCAGGAAATCGATGCCTTACTGGCAAGATCGAAAACACTTATGTCAAAAAATCGTCGGGGACCTTCCTAAGTCTCCCTCGAACGGTAAAACTAAGCCTAAAATGGGCCTATCCAAAGTATTTTATCTGTTAATTAAAATTGTTTCGTTCGATTGATAAGTGGTGTAAACTTCCCCAGTCGTGATTTGCGCCCTATTGCCGCGACATTAAATGAAAGGTGCTAAAAAGGTCGAGAGCCCCGAGAAGTACCGGGGCTTTTTTGTTATGAAAACGATACAGGAAATAGCGAAAGAACGGATACTTCTCATTGATGGTGCCATGGGGACCATGCTCCAGGCTTATCAGCTTGAAGAGGCCGATTTCCGTGGTGACCGGTTCAAAGATCACCCTTCTGATTTGAAAGGAAATAACGATCTGTTAAGCCTTTCACGCCCTGATGTGGTGGAGGCTATACACACTGCCTACCTAGAGGCCGGGGCCGACCTCATTGAGACCAACACCTTCAACGCCAACGCCATCAGTCAATCTGATTACGGAACCGAGGATCTGGTTTATGAAATAAATCTGAAATCTGCAAAGATCGCCCGTAAGTCGGCTGACAAATTCTCTCATGACCCTCGGTTCGTCTGTGGTGCCTTGGGTCCCACGAACAGGACAGCATCTCTATCCCCCGATGTGAATGATCCGGGATTCAGGAATGTCTCATTTGATGAACTGGCGGCTGCCTACGGCGAACAGGCGAGAGGACTGCTTGACGGAGGTGTGGACATTCTGCTTGTGGAGACTGTTTTCGATACACTCAACTGTAAGGCGGCTCTGTTCGCAATTCAAAGTTTGCTGGAAGAGAGGGGAGAGGAAGTCCCAATCATAGTCTCCGGTACCATCACCGATGCCAGCGGCCGGACACTTTCGGGTCAAACTGTAGAGGCATTTTGGCACTCCATACGTCATGTGGATCTATTCTGTGCAGGGCTCAACTGCGCATTGGGCGCTGAACAGATCCGACCCTTTCTCGATGCCCTTTCCACGGTTGCTGACACACTCGTCTCTGTTTATCCCAATGCCGGATTGCCCAACGAATTTGGTGAATATGACCAATCCCCGGAAGCCATGGCCAAAATCATTAAGGAATTTTCCGACAGTGGTTTGGTGAATTTGGTGGGTGGATGTTGCGGCACCACCCCGGATCATATCAAAGCAATTGCGAATGCTGTAGAAGATATACAGCCACGGATTATCCCGGATATTGCCCCCCTAACGAAATTGAGTGGCTTGGAACCTGTGACCATCCGGCCGGAAAGCAATTTCATCAATATTGGGGAGCGGACCAATGTTACCGGGTCGGCCCGGTTTCGCCGCTTCATTAAGGAAGATAATTATGAAGAAGCCCTGTCTGTAGCCCGACAGCAGATTGAAAACGGTGCCCAGGTCATTGATGTGAATATGGATGAAGGGCTTCTTGATTCTGAAGCCGCCATGGGAACCTTTTTACGGTTAATTGCTGCAGAACCGGATATTGCTAAAGTACCGGTCATGGTAGACTCATCCAAGTGGTCGGTGCTGGAGACAGGCCTCAAGAATCTGCAAGGGAAAGGAATTGTGAATTCCATTTCCATGAAGGAAGGGGAAGATGAATTCAAACGCCAGGCCGGGGTGATCAAAAAGTACGGCGCCGCCGTCATAGTCATGGCCTTTGATAAATCAGGGCAGGCCGATTCCTACGAGCGCAAAATCGAAATTTGTAGTCGGGCTTATGATATTTTAACTGAGGAAGTTGGGTTTCCGCCGGAAGACATCATTTTTGATCCGAATATTTTTGCCGTGGCCACAGGGATTGAAGAGCATAATGAATACGCCAATGCCTACATTGAAGCAGCCAAAACCCTTAAGGAAGCCTTACCCGGTATCCACATCAGCGGCGGCGTGTCGAATATTTCCTTTTCCTTCCGTGGTAACGATGGTGTGCGGGAAGCCATGCATTCGGCCTTTCTTTACCACGCGATCCAGGCAGGGATGGACATGGGTATCGTCAACGCCGGTCAGCTAACGGTTTATGATGATATCGATCCTGAGTTAAAAACACGGGTGGAGGATGTGCTGTTTAATCGCCGAGAGGATGCTACTGAGCGGTTGGTGGAAATTGCAGAAGAATATCGGGGGGTAAAGCGGTCTGAGGAGAAGGACCTTTCCTGGCGGGACCAAACAGTTGAACAGCGGATATGTCATGCCTTGGTGGAAGGGATTATGGATTTTGTGGTGGAAGATACGGAAGAAGCACGAAAAAAATACGACCGGGCGATTGAGGTCATCGAAGGCCCCCTCATGGATGGTATGAATGTGGTTGGGGACCTCTTCGGCGCCGGCAAGATGTTCTTGCCTCAGGTGGTGAAATCGGCCCGGGTCATGAAAAAAGCCGTAGCTCATCTGGTGCCTTTCATCGAAAAGGAAAAGGATGAACTGGGATTAACGGGGAAATCCAACGGCAAGATTATTATGGCCACGGTGAAAGGTGATGTTCATGATATCGGGAAAAATATTGTGGGCGTAGTGCTGGGCTGTAACGGCTATGACGTTATTGACCTGGGGGTTATGGTCCCTTCGGACAAGATACTCAACAGTGCAAGAGATGAAGGGGCCGACATCATTGGTCTTTCAGGACTCATCACCCCGAGCCTGGATGAGATGGTTCACGTAGCGAAAGAGATGGAGCGATTGGAGTTTGATGTACCGGTTCTTATCGGCGGCGCCACAACTTCCAAAACACATACTGCTGTGAAAATCGAGGAGAACTATTCCGGTCCCACCGTTCATGTGATAGACGCGTCCCGGGCTGTGGGAGTGGTGAGCAAACTCATGAATGACAATGAACGAGACGCCTTTGTTTCTGAGCGACGCCAGGAATATGATGGTATTAGGGTTCAACGTGGGGATAGTAAGAGAGTGAGAAAGTTGTCAATTGAAGAAGCAAGGAAGCGGAAGTTTTCTACTGACTGGGAGGGATATCAAGTTCCGAGTCCCAAGCTCCAGGGGATGAAGCTGTTTGAAGATTATCTACTGGATGAACTGGTGGATTACATTGACTGGTCCCCATTCTTTCACGCCTGGGAAATGAAAGGGAAATATCCGGCTATACTAAAAAATTCCAAATATGGCAAAGAAGCAAGAAAACTCTTTCAGGATGGCCAGAATATGCTGGACAGAATTGTATCGCAAAAGCTTATTGGTGCTAAGGTGGTCATTGGGTTTTTTCCGGCAACAGCGGAAGATGAGACTATTACCGTTGATGGTACTGAATTCCACTTTCCGAGGCAGCGGGTGGACAAGGGATCGAATGAAACGAACTACAGTCTGGCGGACTTTATTTCCCCAAACGGTGACTGGCTGGGTCTTTTTGCCTTAACAACCGGCCACGGAGTAGAGGAATCGGCCAGGAAGTTTGAGTCAGAAAATGATGACTACAGCGCCATCATGATAAAGGTTCTTGCTGATCGGCTGGTGGAAGCACTTGCCGAGCGGATGCACGAAAGAGTCCGGAAAGAATTCTGGGGATATGATGAGAATGAAAAACTGGCCAATGAGGAACTGATCAAAGAGGAATACAGAGGGATTCGTCCCGCGCCGGGATATTCTGCCTGTCCCGACCACACCGAAAAAGACAAGATCTGGAAATTGCTGGATGTAGAGGCTAATGCTGGCATATCCCTCACGGAAACTCGGGCCATGTATCCTGCTGCCTCGGTCTGTGGATGGTACTTTTCACATCCTGAATCAAGGTACTTCTCTGTAAAGCATCATTATTGAGTCAGATTTGACTCACCTTTCATAGAACTGTTTTCTAAGTTTGGTGATGAAACATGAGCATGAAGTAGCCAAACACGCAGCTCTGGAAGTGGGCAAAATCCTTCTTAATATTTACACCACCGATTACAAAATAGACGATAAAGGTACGTCTCCCATGTACTCTGGGTTGAATCCTGTTACCGACGCTGACCGAGCATCAGATGAATATCTCAAAACAGTACTGACGTCAGAGTTTCCCCGATATGGCTGGTTCTCGGAAGAGACGAAGGATTCTCCCGAGCGATTGTTGAAAGATCGGGTCTGGATCGTTGATCCTTTGGACGGGACCAAAGAGTACATTGAAAAAGTGCCCATGTGGGTTGTGAGCATTGCACTGGTGGAGAACAAAGTACCTGTTTTGGGTATTCTCTACAATCCTGTGAAAGAGGAACTGTTCAGTGCGGTAAAGGGTGAAGGAGCAAATCTGAACGGTGAAAGGGTCGCCTGTTCCACCAAAACAGATCCCTCTGAGATGGTGATTTTAAACAGCAGGACTGAGACTCGAGATGGCCTTTGGTTACCTTATAAAGATGAATTTAAAAAGTTGAAAGGTGTGGGTAGCGTCGCTTATAAACTCGGGCTAGCAGGTGCAGGTAAGGCTGATATTTTCGCCACCCTTCGACCCAAGAATGAATGGGACATTTGTGCCGGACACTGTATTGTCAATGAAGCCGGTGGCAAAATGATCGATCTAAACGGCGCTGAGGTGACCTATAACAACGAGAATACACTTATTACACCGGGATTGGTGGCAGGTAATCCGCAGGCTGTGGATAATACATTTGATGTACTAACTCGTTCGGAGAGTATGAGTGCCTGAAAAACACAATATGCCTGAAGGTGCTATTCCCTGTCTGGATAAAGGTTTTGTCCGGTTGGTTGATTCCATGGGTGGAGATGAGGCCATCGTTCAGGCTGCACGAGTAAGTTACGGTAAGGGTACCAGCAAAGTGTCCCAGGACAGGGGTTTGATCCGTTACCTTATGCGCCACCGCCACACCACCCCTTTCGAAATGGTGGAGTTTAAGTTTCATGCCAAGATGCCCATCTTTGTGGCACGGCAGTGGGTACGCCACAGGACTGCCAACATTAATGAATATTCCCTCCGTTATTCGGAAGCGAGGGATGAATTCTACTATCCTGATCCGGAACATATTCAGTTTCAGAGTGCCCTCAACAAGCAGGGACGAGCGGGAAAGGTGCCCAAGAAACTGACCGATAAAGTCATGAAATATTTTAGGGAAATCTCTGAACGCAGTTTTGAAATGTACCAGGAGTTGAATGATGCAGGACTGGCAAAGGAACTGATTCGCGCGATTCTCCCAGTGAACCTCTATACTGAATGGTACTGGAAAAATGATCTTCACAATCTGCTCCATTTCATCGGCCTCCGATCTGATCTTCACGCACAGTATGAGATCCGTGTCTATTCCGACGCTATGGCGGAATCGGTGAAGAAGGTGGCCCCATTCGCTTGGGAGGCTTACCAGGATTACGTTGTGGATGGCATGCGTTTTTCGCGGGCCGAACAGAACCTGCTTGAGACCCGACTTCCTGAACGAGTCATTGATGATATTGTGGAGGATGTGGCTTACCAGATAACGGCAACACTACACAATAATAAACCGAGAAAGGATGGTGAGCTATACGAACTCTATCAAAAACAGGACGGTTCCGATGTCGAGTTTGATTTTCAACTAAAATGGGATTCCGGTGAAATTGAATTGGGGAATGTGCGGGAATTGAAAGAGTTTAGGGAAAAGCTGACTAAGATGAAAAAATAGTCGCATAGAATAGAAGAGATATGAAAAAGACAAAACTGAAGAAATATGACCCATCGGAAACGCCTATTAATAAACAACGCCGCCCAAACAATGTGATGGATGACAACTGGATCATTAATTTTCTCAATGAAGTCCAGATCGGCCATATTGCTACTCGATGGGATAATCAGCCTTTCATCAATCCGACAACATTCTGGTATAATTCTCATAGGCATGAGATATACTTTCATTCCAATGCAGTTGGTCGTGTAAGGGCCAACAGTGAAATGCATGCTGAAGCCTGTTTCGAAACGTTTCGGTCCGGAAGACTGCTTCCTTCTAACATACCACTGGAAAAAAGTATGCAGTACGAGAGCGTGGTCGCCTTTGGAAAAATTCGAGTAGTTGAAGATTTTGATGCAAAACGTGAATATCTTCAAGGACTTTTAAATAAATATTTTGGAGAAATGGAATCAGGGAAAGATTACAGACCCATCACTGAAGATGAGCTTAAACAAACTTCGGTCTACGCTATTGCTATCGACAGCTGGAGTGGGAAACGAAACTGGAAAGACCGTGCAGATCAAGGGGAGTTTGATGAGTGGCCTCCTTTGGATGAAAAGTGGTTTGACCATTACTGATCTCACAAGCACTCTTTAGTTAATACCTTTTACAGCTCTTGAATTACGATTTGAAATGAGCTAAAACACCTAGGTTGATTTCGGCGATTTTTGGCTTTTGGATCAACCGTACCGCTTCTTGCAAGGCTTCGAAAGGAAATAACCTAAGTTCTTGTGTAAGATAACCTGCCGTGAGGGCTGAAATATTTTTGCGAACTTCTTTCTGAGCACTTTCAGGGAACAATAAGGGTAATTGTTTGGCTTTAGAATCCACATTGCCCAGTCCCTCAGAAAAATAAATTAAACCCGTTTTATCCATAGCCTTGGTTAATCTCGCAATTTTGTCTCTGCCTTCCGGCGCCACCAAGGCTGCCACATCTGGTTTGATTACTCCTGAATAAAGCACCGGCTCGGGACTTATAACGACTTCTGCTACGGAAAATCCTGTCTGGATAGTAATAGGGAAATCCGCCCTGCGGCTGGTCCATAACCCGGAAAGGGTTGCAGCTGAGGCCAACAAGTTACCGGCTGACACCACTTTCTGTCCTGCTGCACCGGCCAACACAATGCGTATTGGTTTATCCAGATTGGAACTGAATTTTGTTTCTAATATCAAACCACCCATCGGTTTTTGTTTGCTTGCTTGTTCCTGGACATTTTTATAATTGGTCTGAAAGCTGGAACGATCTGTTTCCTGTAAAAGACCTGATTCCATATTCATGCTATCCATATAATTCATCATTTCTTTGCGACCAAAATCATTTCGAACTACATAATAGGCAGTGCAAAGCTCCCAAATATCAATAAGCGCAAATCCGTCATGATTCATGGCCTTATTAATCATTTCTGGAAGGTTTTTATCGAACGCAGTAGCACGGGCGACAAAACCGCCGCCATTGACTTTAGCCGTTCCAGCAATATCCATGGGTGCATCAGTGCTGCCGAAAGAAGTGGTAGGAGTGATACTGTCCAGTGGGGTGGTTGCCGAATGCTGACCGCCAGTCATTCCGAAATTGAAGTTGTTGAACACCAGCACGGTAACATCGGTATTGGATCGGGCAGCATTGAGTAAATGGTGTCCTCCGATACCGCAACCACCATCTCCGATAAGCACCACTACCTTCAAATCTGGATTCTGCATCTTGATCCCGGAGGCATAGGTAATGGCCCGGCCGTGGAGTCCGTGGAAAGCGTGAGTCACAAAATATTTATCCGAAAGTCCCACACATCCAATATCGGTCACAATCACTACTTCCGTGGGATCCAGTCCCTGCTGTTTCAGGCTGTCGCTTACGGCGCCCAACACTTTTCCGTGGCTGCACCCAGGACAGAATTCGTAGGGTAAATTTTCTTCGGCGATGTAGGTATCAAGGCCCATTTCAGCCATGATAAGCCTCCACGATTTCTTCCGGTGTAATGAGGAAGGTATCCACCCGGTTCACACCCACCAATTCAATGGTGCCATTGGTCAGTCGTTCTATTTCTTGCCGGTACTGGCCGTGGTTCATCTCAGGGATAATGATCCGCTTTACATCTTTCAGGTATTCCAAAATTTTCTTTTCCGGAATGGGCCAGAGGGAATAGACTGTTAAAGCAGAAACCTTTTCACCTTTGGCACGTAGCTGATTCACGGCTGCTTCCATAGACCGGGCCGAAATGCCATAACTCAAGATCAGCGTATCTGCACCATCATCTAAATCAGATTTCACTAGAGAGAGCTCATCCACTCGGCTTTCAATTTTTTCTCTTAGTCTTTCATTCAGATCAGCGATAATACTTGGATCTTTTGTAATGTGTCCTTCTTCCGTATGGCTGGAACCGGTATAATGATGGATCTTGCCGTTCACTCGATAAGGGTCCAACAATTCGCCCACTGGTTCATCGGGGACTTCAGGCCAGTCCGGTGTTTCGGTCATTTCACTGACAGCCACCGATTCAGTGGTCATAACCGTTTCCTTGTCAGTAGCGATAAAAACGGGATTTCGAAAGCGCTTGGCAAGCTTGAACGCTCTTTTGGTTAAATGATACGATTCGGGGATATTTGTTGGCGAAAGGACAATAACCGGATAACCTCCGGAATTGCACCAGCGCATGAACTGGATATCGCCCTGGGCCGCGGCTGTGGCTGCGCCGGTTGAAGGACCCAGTCTTTGGGAAATGGTGATAACCAGAGGCACTTCCATCATGATGGCCAGTCCAATATTTTCAGAATAAAGGGAGAGACCCGGGCCGCTGGAAGCAGTGAAAGCTGTAGCTCCAGCGGTGGCTGCACCAATGCAATGTCCAATGGAGGAAATTTCATCTTCCCCTTGGATGCCTGTACCGCCGATCTTGGGGAGTTCCCGTAGCATATGGGTTAAAATTCCTGATGCGGGAGTGATGGGGTATCCGGCAAAAAAGTTGCAACCCACATCCAGGGCTCCCCGGGCGATGGCCGCCGCACCGTCCACCATTTCTCTGCACTCACTGTTCACGTCATTACCCCTTCAGAAGTATGAGAAAAAAGTTACACCAGTATATGGAAGCAATACAGATATAATTGTAATTTCCACCCATAATAAAAGGAATCATCCATGAAATATATAGGCCCGGATTTTTACGATATCTCCAGTCAATTTACCGAAGAAGAACTTCTGGTTCAAAAGACAGCCTATGAGTTTGTCAAGAACGAGTTTTTGCCGGTTATCAAAGAACACTATCACGCCGGTACCTTTCCCGTTGAACTGATGACCAAACTGGGGGAACTTGGTTTCCTTGGGTCAAGTCTTCCTGAAGAATCTGGAGGTGCTGGTGTCAGCAGTGTGGCTTATGGTCTCATTATGCACGAATTGGAACGGGGCGATTCGGGGCTTCGCTCTTCCGCCTCTGTTCAAGGTGCCCTTGTCATGTATCCCATCCACGCCTACGGTTCTGATGAACAAAAATCCAACTGGCTTCCCAAACTGGGTAGTGGTGAGGCCATCGGTTGTTTCGGTCTGACAGAGTCTAACTTCGGTTCCAATCCAGGCGGCATGGTGACTCGTGCCTCCAGGGATGGCGATGACTGGGTTATCAACGGTTCCAAAATGTGGATTACTAACGGTACCATTGCCGATGTGGCACTGGTGTGGGCCAAGGACGATGATGGCATCATTCGCGGCTTTCTTGTTGAGAAGGAAGCAAAAGGATTTTCTGCTCCGGAACAGCACGGAAAGCTGAGCCTAAGGGCTTCCATTACTTCCGAGCTTGTGTTGGAGAATGTTCGTGTCCCCGATTCAGCACGCCTGCCGAATATAGAAGGGTTGAAAGGACCGCTGTCCTGTCTCACCCAGGCCCGCTATGGCATTGCCTGGGGTGTTATTGGTGCTGCTGTGGACTGTTATGAAACGGCCTTGGATTACAGCCTGCAGCGCAAACAGTTTTCTCGGCCCATTGCGGGTTATCAAATAACCCAGGTGAAACTGGTGGAAATGCTCACCAACATCACAGAAGCACAACTGCTGGTCCTCCGCCTCGGCCGCATGAAGGATGAGGGTACCATGGATTTCAGTCAGGTCTCAATGGCGAAGCGGGCCAATGTAGCCATGGCTCGGGACATCGCTCGGACTTCCCGTGAGATACTAGGCGCAAACGGTATCATTGACGATTACTCTCCTATCCGCCACATGGCAAACCTCGAGACGGTCTATACATATGAGGGGACCCACGAGATGCACACCCTCATCTTGGGTGAGAAGATTACCGGCCATTCGGCTTTTGATTAAGATTAAACGTTTATAGAGATTTCTTCGCCTGTAAGTGATATCTCATCATCAGAAGTTTTGATCAAAGCGGCTCCGTTCTCACCAACACCCGAGAATGTGCCGCTCCTGTTTTCACCATTATTAGTGAATGCGACGGTCTTGTTGAGATGGTCACACTTTTCCAGCCATGTTGACCTGAGCGAAGCGGATTTTCCACTTTTCACTGCATCAATCCACCGCTCAAGAGCATTTAGGATCCACGCCACTACCAGTTCTCGCTGAAGGGGCGACCCTTTTTCGGCGGAAAGTGTTGTGGCAGTGTTGCGTAGTTCTTCAGGAAGTTCATTCAAACTTTCATTGACGTTCAATCCTATTCCAACCACTGCATATTCCACAGAGTCTCTTTTAACCTTAGTCTCCACCAGAGCACCCCCACACTTTTTACCTGAAATTCGGATGTCATTGGGCCATTTCAAGGCGGGTGTCAGCCCAAATTTTGCCACTGCTTCGGCAACGGCCACACCTGCGGCAAGGGAAAGAAGCCCATTCTGTTGTGTTGAGATTTCCGGCCGAAGAATAACAGAAAAGGTGACCGCTTTTCCCGGTGAAGCAAACCACGATCGCCTCTGTCGACCTTTTCCCTCAAACTGATGATCTGTGATAACCATTGTCCCGTCTGCAATCCCACCTTTGTCGATGAGTTCAAACGCTTCCACATTGGTTGATCCCAGCCGTTGATAGTATTCAATCTCACGACCAAGAAATTTTGTCTGGAGGTTTGCTATAACGAGTTGAGAAAACAGCATTGCTTGAATATGAACTTAAACAAAAAAGCCGCTGGTTAACCAGCGGCTTTTTAACAATCAAATCGTCTGTTGCTGCTCAGGCCTTGGGATCGATCCTGTCTCTGATCTGCAGCCTCATTCCGGGGTCGAGGAAATTGCTGTTTCCGTTTAGCCGGTCGGCGTTGTCCAGATAGAGAATAATCCAAGCCACGGGGTCGCCGTAGAGTTTACCAGCGATGTCCCAAAGTGTTTCACCTGAGCTCACTTCGTATTCGGAAAAACCGGGTTTGAACTCTTCAACCATATTTTCTCGCTTCAAAGTAAGATAGTGGTAGGGATAGATAAGATTTGGGTTGTCACCGATATCTTCTCTGTTCCAGGAGTAAATCTCACGCCATCTGCGAAAGCTTCCGTACTGTTGATTGGCAATCTTGATAAGAAAATCACCTGGAACGATCATATATGTATCCCAATCAGTGAGCGCAATGTCACTACTCATTGCAGGTGCTTCCATAACAACTTCAGGTTCAGGTATTGTAAGATCCACAGACGGGCCGCTTTCTGTTTCGACTTCGTCGGAGATGTTGATTCCAACATCATTTTGCTCCAGACCCATGCGGTCTGCAGACTCTTTAGCTGAGGCGAGCGCTTTGGTGTCTTCCGGAGAAACCGGAGGCGCGGACTGTTTTCCGCAAGAGACCACAAGCATCAAAATTGCAATAGTGCTGATAATTAATTTACTGAACTTCATTTTCTTGCTCTCCAATTTGCAAACAGTTA
>ERZ651768.109-NODE-109-length-57935-cov-5.166840_pt1 | contig 57935 bp, 58 predicted proteins | sample MGYA00514754_ERZ651768 | MGnify/ENA metagenome assembly ERZ651768
GTCCTGAATTGCGGGCCTGAGTGGGACAGGGCTGCTTCCGCATCGTAGGCCCGCCAGCTGCCTAACAAGCGATTGCTACTGTCGCGTTAGGCATCAGGCTCGCGCCTTACGCTTGCGGTCACCACATTAGCCGCGCAGCAGAGTCGCAGAGGCGTTAGACCGTCGGGAGGGTAGCCATGGCCGAAACTAAAGAAGTCACGAAGCCGCGAGACTACCGCTGGCGGTTGCCGCTGCTTCTCTGTTGGCCACTTTGCTCGTTTTTGATCAGCGGATGCCGTGCATCGGAAGAACAACAAACGCTCAGTGATGGCCCACGTTACCTAAATGGAACGAGCCTTGTGCGTCCAATCGACTATCGCGAGTGGCCGTTCGTTGGTTCGGCTCTCGGTTTGACGTATGAAGACGAAACAGCTTCGTCAGATGCGCCGCCCAATTTTACGAATGTTTTCGTGAACCCCTCTTCGCACCGCGGCTTCATGGAGACGGGGGTGTGGCCGAGTGGCACGGTGTTCATTCTAGAACTCAGGCGCTCTCAGACGGACGCAGCCCCAAATAAGGGAGGGCAATTTCAAGGCGATTTGTTGTCCCTGGAGGCCGAGGTAAAGGATGCCCGATTTTCGGACGGATGGGCGTTCTTCAACTTCGGAAGGGGCACAGAACTAGCAGAGGTCGCGGCCCCGCTGTCAGGTGCTGCTGCTGCCTCGTGTGTACAGTGCCACACGAATGAAACGGCCGTGGAACGCACGTTTGTACAGTTCTATCCTACGCTGCTACAGGTGGCCCGCCAAAAGGGCACCCTGAAACCGGGGTTCTGAAGCCAAACGTCACGCTCCTCCGCTTCATGGATCCCGGGTAGCTCGAATCGACGCTCACCGCCGCCGGAGTAGGATCATCACGGCAACTAGCCCCTAGTCCCTCCTCCGTGGCATCCAGCCACACCCAGCTATCCAGCAGTGTTTTGCTCACGGGGTTTTGCGATTTCAAATTGAACTAGGAGTCCCAAGCGTGACCCCAGTGGGAGTGAACCCCCCTATTCCACCGCCAGCGTTCCGTCGAAACCGTTCGTCTTATGACTCCCATCACAGAACGGCTTTCTGCTCGAGCTACCACAGCGACAGAGCGCGTACGGTTTGCCCTCGGGTGTGGCCACGGGGTTGCCGTCACTGTCGCACAAGGCAATCGCCCCATCTATCAATAGCGGTCCATTTTCGCGGATCTTGATCATTGGGCTGGACAACGTGTTCCTCCTGGGTTGGCGATGATGTCGAACTTACGCGTACCCCGGTATTGTCTCCGGTTCCCGAGGCCCTAGTCGTTGCCGGTTTGTTGATTCAGAGGTTGCGGCTTCGGGCCTGGTGACCCCGGCGGCCCCCCCTCATTGGCACATCGCTGCCAGTGAAACGCCGTTCCCCGAAAAATATTTGGCACCCAGCTATCCATCAGTGTTTCACTCGTTCTGAGTTGCGGGTCGGAATGGGGCAGGGCAGAATGAAGGCATGACACGCTACAGCCTCCGCGCCGTTCTATTGCTCTTTGGCGTGCTATACCTGACAGCCTGTGCCACTTCTTCTTGGCAAGCCGTTTCGTTGGACGCCATAAGCCCGGCTCAGTTGATCGAAGAAGATCGACCTCCGATTGTTCGGGTGACTACGTCCGAAGTGAACGAGTTAGAACTAATCGCGCCACGGGTCGAAGGCGATGATCTCGTGGCTGCGAATGGTTTCTCAGTGGCCCTGGCTGACATTCTCCGCTTGGAGGTAGAGGGGCTCGACCTCGACCAGACGGTGCTCAGGACATTGGGTTTAAGTGCTGGAGTGATTGGTGCAAGCGCACTAGCCTTCATTCTTCTCATCGTCTATGCGATGGACTCGGGAGCAGGAATGTGACGGTATCATTATTAAAGCACATGCTCGAGGCACGTGGTATGTCGTAAGAACGGTCTCGACTTTTCTAGATCTCTTGACGAATGCGGTTGGTTAAGATCCCGAAACGATACGGAGGAAAACCAATGATTGAGACAAGCTCTTCGACCTCTGTGCTCGCCCTCACGATCTTGGTATTCGGCTTGTCGGGTCCGCCACTCGGCGCTCAACAAGCTGACGATTTTCAGCCGAGGAACGTCATTAGTGCCAATCCGATTGGACTTCTCATTAATACGTTCAACGGAGAGTACGAGCGCGTCATCTCCCCAACCACCACGATTGGTTTCGGGGGATCCACCTCTTCATACGAGTACGAGGAGTGGATTGACCCTGGCCCTCACCCAGAGCCTCCGGCAACAGGTGAAACAGACCCATCGGGCTACCCCATCTTCAATTGGACTGATCCAGACTACCTCCAAGCCATAGAGGTTTGGGAGCAGAATTCCAACCAGCGCAATTACGAAGACATCCAATACGTCAACTTCGACGTGTTCTTCCGGTATTACCCAGGCAGTAGCAGGACCCGGACGTACAACGCTCCTATCGGATGGTCCTTTGGTATCAAGGCGGGGCTCACCTCGGTAGACGGTGCCGGGGTAGGCGATGGGACCTACATCGGTTACGGCTTTGACGCCAATCGTAGTTGGGTTCTGGGACCGAACGAGAACTTCTATATTGGCCTCGGATTTGGCCTGAAGCGACTCGTCGGAGTCCCGAAGGTCGACACGGACTGGGGCAGAGAATCCGCCCTGGCAGGTAAAATCCCGTGGATTGGTGGTGATCTTTACTCAACCATCCGAGTCATAAACGTCGGGTTTATTTTTTGACCGGAGTGAGGATTAATGAACTCCGCCCTTCATCCGTGGCACCCAGCTATCCAGCCACTGTTTTGTGCATCCTAGAGTTGCGGATCTGAGTGGGGCGGGGCAGAATCGAGGGTTGAGTTCGTTCTATCCACAAGAGAATAGCGGATCTCGGATCCGTTGTTCAAAGGAGATCTAATTATGGGCAGTAGAATCAAACCGATCCTAGGTGCGGCCGTCACTGGAGGCCTCGTCAGTTATTTCGCAGTGCAATTCCTCTTTAACCCTGCAATGCCTGACCCGGCGTTCGAGCCCATCGTGGGAAACCTGATTGCCAGTACAGCCTTATACTGGATCGTTGGGAGTGTGTTTTTTGATTGGGCTGTCCAAAAGATGGGCAAGACTATGTCCACAGCGATGGTGATCGCCCTATCGCAGATTTTACTTGTTGATTTCAACTATGTGATAGTTGGGCGTCGAGAACTGGAGCCGGCCTTAATCAGTGTTGGTATCATCCTCGTTATATGGGCCTCTGTCGCATTTGTCTATGACAAACTGTCCGAAACCTCGTAAGCGCTGTTTGCGCTCGATAAACCACTAAACTTTTGAGGGGCCTTGACCGGTTATCCGGCCAAGGCCTCTTTTTCAGTGTATTTCCTGACAAAACAACCAGAGTTCTGCGCGTCCTGAGTTGCGGGTGTGAGTGGGGCAGGGCAGACTTAGAGCACGACAATCATATCCCCCAACACAATCCCCATTGATGACATGGTGGATGGCGCGGAGATGGGTGGGTGGTACTATCATGGGTGGTTTCATTTTATTGATATGGGACAGGAGCTTTGATTTGCGCCGACTCTAAGGAGGACCGTATGGGGTGGTTCGGCAAGAAGATGAACGCTTACAAGGGCAGCAAGAGGGACGGGCTGTGGGAGTTGTACCACGAGGACGGTGCGTTGAGTTGGAGGGGTAACTTCAGGGCCGGTGTGTTGCACGGTCCGTGGGCGGCCAATTACGAGAATGGGCAGTTACAGCAGACTGGCACCTACAGCGGTGGTGAACTCGACGGCCCGTATGAGACCTACGACGAGAACGGTCAGTTGCGGTTCAAGGGCACCTACAACATGGGTGAGCGGTGCGGTGAGTGGATTCAGGACGGCGAGACCGTGACCTACGGCCCCTGTCCCCCCGGCCCAGAAGGCGGCAACTAGCCCCCTCCGGGGAACCCAGCCACACCCAGCTATTCAGCACTGTTCTGTGCGTCCGATCAGTATGAAAGAGCTACTCGGGATCACCATCCACTGGGCTGGTTTCCTCTTTGGATTGGTGGCCGTGGTCGGCTCTGATGTGGGTGGGATTCTTGCCGCGATCAGCGTTCTGGGTGGCTGGGCGCTCAAGTATGTACTGACGGGGAGAAAAGGGTTCTTCCCTTGGATGACGAAATAATCCGTGTCACTAGTCGGCTCCTTCCCATACTAGCGACTCCAATTTCTCGTGAAGCTCCGCTCTGATCTCCTCAAAACTTTCAACTCATTTTCATTCGGTCACTTCTGTTACAGCGGCGCATCCCCCTGGCGGGAATTAGCCCCCTAGTCCCCCCTCCGTGGTATCCACCGCAGACCCAGCGATCCAGCGATCCAGCACTGTTCTGCTCGTCTTGAGTTGCGGATCTGAATGGGGCAGGGCTGCTTCCGTATCGTAGGCCAGCCAGCCGCCTAACAACCGATTGCTGCAGTCGCGAAAATCTTCGACCTCGCTCTCGAACTGCATGCACCTACGCTGTTTCCGCTGGGCGACTCCCCCCGTTGTGCCCATAGGTATCCCTATCACTACCAAGGCAGCACGTAGAGAAATTCAAGACGCTCGCCGACGCCGGCGATATCAGCCTATGTACTGCACCAATTCGAACTCCGCGACGGCGTTCACATAGTTGATGATTGCCCGCAACTCCGAGAGCCGTGCGGAAGTCAGGGCGTCCCGGGCCTGCGTGACTTCATAGTTCGTGGACGCCCCTACGCCGAACCGCGTGGCCTCGACTTCTGCGGCACGCTCGGAGACCTCACGGCTTCGCTGCGCCGCTTCGAGCAGAAGGAACGTGTCGCGGACGTTGAGGCCGGCGTTAGTCACTTCGATAACGACGCCCAATTCCTGACTTCTTATGGACAGGTCCGTCTGCTCAAGCTGCAGCTCGGCCCGCCGCAGGCTGGCTCTGGATCCTCTGTTTCCGATCGGGTACGAGAAGTTCAAGTTGACGCTCCAAGTGGGCGTGTTCCGGTCCAAGATGGAACGGAGCCCAGTCGTGTACCCGCCTGGTTCCACCAGCTCCAGCTCACCGCCCAAGCCGACCCGCTGGTAACGGTCCCCGCCCGTTCCTTGGACCGAATAAGCCGCCGTCAAGTTCAGATCTGGACGTGTGTTGTTTTGACTTACCGCCAAGTTGAGGGATGAGATCTCCCGGTTGTTGCGCGATTGCCTGAGGTCGGTGCGCTGTTCCAATGCTATGGCGATCGCGGCATCGATATCGGGCTCTTGAAATACAAGCGTGGGGGCGCTGGTGGGAATCAGCGTCTGCACCAGAAGCGGATCGTTGGGACCACCCACCAGGAGCCGCTTGAAAGAGAGCTCCTGGTTGCGCCACTGGATCTCGGCACCGAGACGAGATTGTTCGGCGTTGGCCACCTGGGCTTCCGCCTGGAGCATCTGGAGGTCGGACATCGTGCCGATCTGAACCCGGATCCGGTTCTGCTCGAGCAAGTCCTGGGCCTGGATCAGGTTTTGGTTCTGAATCTCGATCTGTTCGATGGCTGCCCGAAGACTCCAATATGACACTTGGATCAGATATGCGATGTTCGCGATTTGGGCGTCCAACTGAATGTCGCTGTTGTCGCCTTGGATCACCGTGGTCTCGAGCGACGTGCGCTGGTTGTCGGTCTTGCGTCCCGCGAGCAGGGGTTGGGTGTAGTTTAAGCTGAGGGTGGAGCGGTAGCTCAGGGGAAGAGTCGAGAACGCGTTGTCCGTCTCAGTCCGACTGTTGTTGAAGCTGGCGCTCAGTCGACCTCCATACCAAGGTGTCGGCTTGTTGATGGACGCGTTGTAGGTCTGACGCATGGTCGACGTCTGGAGGCCACCGTCGAGCTGGCTTGTCGACTGGTTCGTGTTGTTGTTGTATCCGTACGTGGCGCTCATCGTCGGGTCGAACGCGGCCTGTGCAGACTGCAAAGAGTATTGCTGGATCTGCGGATTGAGCCTCACACTCTGTACGTCCAGGTTCATCTCGAGGGCTCGTGCGATGGCGTCCTCGAGACTGATCTCAACCCGTATCCTATCTGGATCGACAGGTGGCAGGGCTGCGCCGACCTCGTACCCCTCCCCCTCCTGCTGGCCAGACAACCCCATTGGAATGACGAGCGCCAAACTAAAGAGCCACACTGCGAAACGGTTGTTCTTCCTGGTCATGGTGTAACCCCTTTTATGTTCATGCCAATGGATCGGATTTCTGCTTATCCGGGCGGATTCCACATATCCGCGAGACAGAAAACCTCAAAATGTGGACACCTGAAACAGCCGGAGTGTTAGCGCAACATCACGCCTGCCGGCCATCCTCCTCACTAGAAATCACGGGCAAAACGTCACGCTCTCCTTAGGAGTATAGGCACGCCACAGCGCAGCGAACGGCGAGATCACTGGCACGGCGACCACCGTCGGGGAAAGAGACCCGCCCCAGCTACCAAAATGTTTTCAGGGAACGGTATTGTAGTGGCGTCGATGTGTGCGGTTCTGTGACCTGTATGCTGCATACAGCCATCATCTCTTGGAAATGTTCGCACAACATACTCGAGAAGGGCCCGGGGCAGGGGGTGTTCTCTGCTCAGGGTCCCCTCATTGCCCCCTTACCGGACTACAATGACTGCGGACGCCATAAGCGTCTGGTCTTGAGCGACGATCCTACCGACGATTGTAAACGTTCCAGCCGGGAGTTGGGGACTGACCTGCTCGCGATACACTAGAACTTGATTCGGCTGCACCGTCTCCTGTCCCAGCATCTGCACAAACATTCTTTCTTTGCTCCAAGACCACACGGTATCAGCCGGGGTTCTGCGGATGGCGAAGTCATACCTCTGGCCGGTCGAGAAGTCGAGCATCAAGGGCTGGTCGGAGTTGTTTTGTAACTCCAACATCAATTCGATGACGTCGCCAGTAGTGTAGGTTTGTCTGTCGGTGGTTACAGATACGACTGCCTGAACATTGCTGACCGGCTGAGGCACTTGCAGAGCATATTCTCGGCTGCCGCCACATGCCAAGAGGGTGATGAAAGCGTAGCCGTATAGCGACCTTCCTGAAGCTAGCAAACCTTCATCCTCCCCGAGTAAGGTGCTGGGTTATCTGGTTAGCGCCGGCCGGGCGCCTCTAACTTCAGTGAGTAACTTGAGGCAGACTGTTGCTGAAAATCTTGCCCGGCAGCTGCCTGCTCCAGCACGATTTGGTATCGGGATACCGCTAAAGGGTTCGGGACCCAGACTTTAGCCACCACATTATTGTGCAGATTCCCAACAAGCAAAACTCTCAATTGATCAGGAGCCTGGGAGTTGGTGAACACCCTGTGGCTTGCGGAAGCCACGGAATCAACTGGTCCTCCAATAACTTCGAATAACAGAGCCTCTGAGTTCCCGGGCGCCCCCGTAAGGCGAACGTCTAGCCAGCCGGGAGGCGAAATGTCTGGGGAGCTTAGAAGGTCGTCATCATGACAACCTGTCAGCATAGAAGCGACGATCATGACCGATAGCCCAAATGAGCTGCGATTCATCGTGGCGGCTCCTGTCCTGCGTTGCCAGGGAAGAGGCCAGCTCTGTGTATTAGGGAGAGCAGGTCTCCGAGGTTGTACACTCCGTCGCTGTTACCCCGGCGGTCCAGTTGCAATTTCTGCGAGGGAAGCAATTGTGGTGTACCAAGCAACTCTTCGATCGCGAGTATCGGGTTGATATCTTCCGGGTAGACCGGCATGCCAGCCGCATCAACGCCGAGCACTTCGGTCAACTGGAAATCGGTGGCTGAAGGCTCGATCCCATCAAGTTCGGCTTCGAGATCGAGTGCGATCACGGATTTCGTGTCAGCAGGAAGCGAAGCGCTAGTCGGGCTATAGATCATGAAGGTTGCCCCACTCGGACCGATGTTTTGAGCTAACTCGAACCCATCGTCCTCAAGCAACAGTCGGGCACCTGAGACACGAACACGTGACGGATCGTATTCGATGCCGATCTGAAGGCCGAATACGTCAGGAGGAATATCGGCGACCACGTTCAGCGTATTCCTGTTCTGTGTGCTATTCAGGCCGGCATTTGACTGCAGCAGTATGTCCAGATCTCTGTCGGACACCCCCTCATCTGCTTGTCGGCTTGCAGTGAGCCCAGGCGCTGATGCCCCCGAGGAATCAGCGGCACACTCGATGATACCGATGCACCGTCCAAGGATGATGTTGATGGCACGAACGATGTCGACCACGTTAATGATATTGTCGAAGAATGTGTCTGCGACGAGTTGCTGGATTCTGGTAAATCCAACCTTTCCGAGGAAGTAATCGATCGTGCTTACAACGTCGGTTACATCCACAACACCACTGAAATAGACATCGGCATTGAGGATGTCTTTATCCCATCTTCCGCCACGGCCGCCAGCGCTCACCGGGTTTCCGTTAAGATTGGATAAACTCACTGCCTGTAAATTGAACGCGACCTTGTAGAATACGCGCGGCAAACCCGCTTGGATGCCGTCGGGGTGCGCTTCAACTGTCACAGCTGCTTCGGCGTTACTCAGGTCGGTGTCAAGCGCGAATCGATACTCGAGGAGTGCGCCGGTTCCGGAGGCTATCGTGTTTCCGAGGCCTGTGTCGATCAGAATACCTGTGACCGAATTGTTTGCTTCGTCTAGGTTGATGCTATGCGTGAGTCCAGAGACTCGCTCGGTTTCAGTGACTCCCACGTAGGTGACGAGACCTGCCGGGTCAGGCCACTGCATCTGATAACTGACCCCCCCGACCTCGAATCCTTCGTTCTCAAGTCCGAGGCCAACGACGATCGTGTCACCCGATGCATTGCTGCTGACATTTGCTGTGAGCAATCCGATATTATCCGCTGAAACCTGAATATCGTCCAGCCACCAACCGTCCCATGCATACGAGTCATCTGTCACCAACCGAAAGCGTACCATGACCTCCGGTTGCCCATCAAAAGTGCTCAGGTCGAGTGTCACACCCGTCCAGCTTGTTTGTGATCCCGTGAAGGTTTTCAGCCTGGTCCAGTACGCTCCGCCGGTAGAACTCGCTTCGACGTAGCCAAAATCGTAGCGATTCTCAATGGAATATTTGTGATCAAACTTGAGTGTGCTGCGAGTAGCGTCTGCGAGTGAGATAGTGACGGAAGTGAGACTTATGTCCAGGTTATTCGCATAGGCTCTGCCGGGACTATCCGTCCAACTGTAGGATCCCTGGGAAGAAGATTCGTCTGTCCGTACCCATGGTGCGTCCGCCGACCACAGGGTATCGCTTGCTGTGGTCTCGGCATCGGCGGCGAAGAGCGTCCTGACTGACAGGGTTTTTCCTGTCGCCTCGTTGGATACATCGGATGCGTTGCCTGCGTTGTCTAAGACCTTGACCAGGAAATAATAGTCGGTCAAAGGATTGAGGCCGGTAACTACAAGTTCTTCGGGCATGCCTGGCTGTTGAGGCAGAGGCGCTCCAGTTACCTGCAGTGCCGAGCTGAACGTCGCTTCGGTTATCGGTGCTGTCGAATATCGTACATCGTAGAGGGATGCCTGTCCTGACGTTCCGTCGTCACCTGAAGATGTCCATGCCAGCACTATATGTCGGCCGGCCATTGGGTTGATGATGGGCGTGGGGTCAGCTACCACAATCAGATCGGTCACAGCACCTGGCTTTACCTGATCATCCTCCAGTGCATTAAAAGCATTAATCCTTCGTCCGCTTACCGTTTTGCCGCCAAGTGCAGTGATCATATCGCCACCGTACATGAGCCGGTGCTTCATCGCCGAGGGACTCAAGTCAGGGAATTGTGCGTACACGAGAACTGCTGTTCCGGAGACTACGGGTGTCGCCATCGAGGTGCCGCTGATGGCTCTGTAATCGTTATCAGGCCAGGTAGCCAAAATGGCCACGCCAGGAGCGCCCAGATCGACACTGATCTCGCCGTAGTTCGAAAACGAGGCGAGACCATCGTAGCGGTCAGTCGCGGCCACCGAGATGATGAGGTCTAAATCGTAAGCGGCAGGGTAAGAGGGGTTCGTATCGGTATTCCTGCCCGAGTTTCCGCTGGCCGCGATAAATAACCCGCCGTGCGCTATGATTGCATCTTTCAGCGCCTGCGACTCCCCGCCGCCGCCCCAACTATTGCTTGTGAACTTGGCGCCGTTGGCTTTGGCGTACGCGAGGGCATCGACAGCATCTGAAGTATAACCACCACTAGCACCCAGGAACTTGAGGGACATTATTCGCACGTTCCATGCGACACCCGCCACCCCGGTACCATTGTTGGATACGGCACCGATGGTGCCAGCTACGTGGGTCCCGTGATAGTCATCATCTGCACTATCGTAGATGCTGTTATCGTCGTGTGCGAAGTCCCAGCCGTGGATATCATCGACGAATCCGTTCCCGTCATTATCAATCGAGTCACCCGCTATCTCTCCTTCATTGACCCACATATTCGCAAGGAGATCCGGGTGCTCTGCGTCAATTCCTGTGTCGATGACCGCTACGATGATCGTGGAATCCCCGGTGGTGATGTCCCACGCTTCCGGCGCATCCACGTCTGCGTCCGTGGTGCCCCCCGCCTGACCTGTGTTGTTTAGGTGGTATTGCTCTTGATATCGCGCATCGTCGGGTGTTGTCGCGGCAGCTATACCACCGATCGGGAACACACGGTAATCGGGCTCGGCATACTCGACGTCGGGTTGCTCCTCATACCATGCGATCAGTTCATCGCGCGATGAATCCTCGGGTATCCGCACCACGTCAGCGTTGATCAAGGACAGACGCTTAATCACCTCTGCCCTAGACAGTTCATGCAGCTGGCCACTCACTAGCGCCGCACTTCTGGAGCGATACTTCACGATCACGCGGTCGCTTTCGGTTTGTATTGTTGTTCCGATCGATGTTACCGGCTGAGGCCTATCCTGTGCCATGACGGCGTGTTCGACGCACGGGCTGACCAAGAAAATGGCAATCAGGAGAGTCGGGATATGTCTGTTGTTGATCATCGTCGTGATAGTAAGGCTTTATTTCACCTGGAGTCCAACGAGCGAAGCTTGGGCGCCATTATGGTATCAGGAGCGTGCCGCTCTTCGCTGTGACCTCTATGGGGTTACCGTCCTCGCCCGCAGCTTCCGCGAACCGCATTTCCAATATCATTTCTGTCGACGGCGCGTTCGCCTTGATAGACGTATAGATGTGAGCCATGGTGTCGCTCGCTGCCGGTATCAGGTTGCCCGCGAGATCCACCAGTAAAACGGAGAGTGTTCCGACACCAGAGACAGAGTCATGTGTCGATTCGTAGAAGGGAGAAAACGGCACGCGACCTGTTGATTTGACCGAGTCGACGGTCATAACGTCGGGGTCGAAATTCAAAACAAACTCCACGCCACGCAAAGGTGTGAAGTTCGTCAATCCAACGGGCACCACGTGTGCTTGAGCTCCTGGTGTCGCTGATGAATTGAGTATGAAGATCGAGCTCGGAGTGGCCGGAACAAGAATATTTTCTAAGGAAACGTCTGCAGAACTGTTGCCAGCGCGGTCCGTCACATATCCGGTAATCTCTACGGTTACGGTGTCGCCACCGAGATCTCGAGCGGTGTTAAAAAAGGTGTATGCACCGGATATACCGGGGCTAAACACACCCTCTCCCTGGTGGTGCACAAAATTCTGGTAGTCGTTCCAGAAGCCAGAAGTATCGGCAACAATCTCACCATACGTGAATAAGTGACCGAAATTTTCTCCGGCCGCTACATCGTCCCCCTTCGTACCGTCGCTCGTCAAGAGCGCTATCAGTTTTTGGTCCGCGACAACGTTGAGACCCTCACAACCTACTGGAGCACCCACCCAACAGTTGAGCATTCCTCCTGAGTCATACATCTCAGACAAGATCAGGAATCCACGGTCGCCAGCAGTTAGATCATGTAGCGTCAGACTAGGTGCTCCCCATTCGGGCAGCACGGTGAATTCAATATCATCGGTAGACGTGTTGCCCGCAGAGTCCGCCACGGTGATCGTCAGGACATTGGCACCGGATGGAAATTCATAAGCCAAGCCAACCTCATAGGCCACCGATAGTTCGCCCGTATCCACGGATATCTCAGTAACGGGCGCCAGGTCAACACTCTCCAATATATTCTCCCCCGCGTCGATGCCACCGAGTGCCGAGCCTCCTCCAATAGCACGATCATTCGCCCAAAATAAGGATGTCAGGTCCACTCCGTTGGTCCGAGGCTCAGTCAGGGGGTAGTGCCCACATAGGGCGCACTCATCGCTGGCAATGAAGGATATGTTGGCTCTCCCGTCCTCGTCATCATCATTGACTTGGTGAAATCCGACTATCGGTGGCAGAGTATCGGAAATGATCTCGGCGACGTATTGGCTTCCTTGGTTGCCGGCCAGGTCCTGAGCGACGAGCGTAATCTCGTTGACTGCTTCCGGGACTAAGTGGATCTCTTGTTCGAATCTTCCGTTGGTATCCGCCGTGACCTGGACCGAGTCGATCGATGATGTCAGGGTCACTTCCGCCCCTGCCTCGGTGGTTCCCGTGAACGGGAAAGGGTCTGCGCTTGCGTAACGACCAACGCCTGGGGTAGGTGCATCCGGCGGTATATCGTCGTGAACGACGGTCACGACCGCTGCGGCGCTGCGACCGCCGGCTGAGTTGGTCGCGACGACGGAAATTTGATTCTCTTGATTGGCCTTGAGAATGACCGACGCGTTGAAGGTACCCGACGCGCTTGCTGTCGCAGTCACAACGGCCGCTCCTCCGGAAATCTGGAGCGTGGCGTTCGCGGATGTTGATCCGGAGATCGTAACGGAGAGCCCGTTTGTGTGGCTCGGAGGCTGATTAAGTGTGACCACTGGCTTGGGCGTGACCACTGGTGCAGTTGGGCTGCTGCTGCCGCTTCCACCGCAGGCGATAACACTAAACAAGAGTAGGAACCGAAGATTGCGCAATCTCATTAACCGGTGCTTATAAGGGCCTGTATCACTAGGTGGGCACAAAAGAAAAACCGAATCTACTGAATTATGTTTTCTTTTCCGATCTTCAATCTCCTCTCGTGGGATTTCACACGAAAATGCTCCCGACCTCACACGATCCACGCACGGTCCCTAAGGTAGCGCAGCCCCTCCGCCCGTGGCCGCTTCGCTGGCAGATGCGATCTCGCTGAAAACCTCGTTCTGAATTCCGTACTCTCCCCAATTTTCATAGTCGAAGTGCCACCATTCGCCGGGATTGACGCTGAATCCTTCGGCCTCCATCACCTGCCGTAGCAGGTCGCGATGCCACCGCTGTCTCGCGGTGCCGCCCGGATAGTCCGGGTACGAGCGGTGCGAGAATTCATCGTAGGAACTTGGCATCTCGATGGCTTCACCGGTCGCGAGATCGTAGAGCGAGAGATCGACGGCGGCCCCGCGGTTGTGCCTCGACCCACTCGCCGGATTCGCGACGAATTCCCGCTGGTGCGTGGGAGTCGCGTCCCAGAACATCTTGGTGACATACCACGGCCGGTATCCGTCGTGAATCAGTAGTCCGTACCCGTATCCCACAAGCGCTCGATGGGCCCGGACCACCGCGTCTGCACCGGGGCGCTGAAGGAAGGCACGGGAGTCCTCGTAGAAAACGGCGTTCATGAAGTTGTTCGTGCCCGCGTAACGGATATCGAGCTCGATCGTGGGATCCAACAACGTGAGGTCGACCAATTCGGATTCACGAAAAGGCCCTTCCTCCACCGGCGGCGTCGCAGCGAGTGCCTCGATCCGAAGCTCTTCGACATCCCGTACCGGATCGATTCGAAAGGTCTGCCCCCCCACAGTGCCGACCTCCCGCCTAGGAAAGTAGGCTTCACCCAACTGGAAACCGGCCGCACGGCCATCCCCGCGGCGGGTGAACAGGACGCGCTCAGCCCCGTCGGGATCCGGCCGGCGACGCAGAAATTCGTCCGCCGATGCCTCCTCCAAGGCATAGGCCACCTCTCCCTGACGCAGGTGGAGTCTCGACTCGTCTTCCAGGGCCAACCAGACGTCGTCGTCCGGGCCGTATTCCCCGATCAGCCCCAGCCATCGTGTAGGTAGAGGCTCCGGGGCGGATTCCTGTGACGGGACGAAGTCCTGTGTGGTAACGGACCCGAGCGGGCGCCTCGCGCTCTCCTCGTTTTGGCTGTCCCGCGAACAAGCGGAGACGCAAACGCCCGATGCGACCAACAGGACGGGCCAGAAGGCGCAACGGATGGATCGAATGGCAGGCTTCACCGTGATGTCCTTGGATTAGGCCTTCGCAACAGCCCGCAGGCCGGAGTACCGAGCTTGAACATCGCTCCGAACATAATAGACTTTAGACTGGACGAATCCAGCGAGCGGACATGACCACGCCCCACGACAGCATCGATATCGAAGCCCAAGCCGAGGGGCCGCTTCGTCCACCGAAGGCTGCAATCGTGATCATCGGATTTCTGGTCATCGCGGCCGTGATATTCGTAGCGTCCAGCTTACGGCAGTCTGTGCCACTGACTTTCTACCCCGTGTCCGTCGTGGACCCACAGGAGGTCGGGGAGCAGCTCGTTGGACCTTCGGTTTTCACTGTGGACGGAAGAGTGGACGACTTCGCGTATTTCGACTTTTCCTCCGGCTCGGTGGTCGAGTCGCCGGGCCCTCTGGGATGGGATCTGGCGTTCCAGAGGTTCACGATCCTCGCGAACGGGGGCCCGAACTTCGCCGGGCAGGGAGGACTACTCGACCTAGGTATCACCTCGCTGGACTCCGTGACGACGGTGCCGACGAACGGGTACGAGGTAAACAGCTCCGGCCGCGACGTGAGTAATGCCGCAACAGCCCGGTGGTACGAGTACAGCTGGACCAGCCACCTCTTGACCCCGAAACTCACCGTTTTTGCCGTGCGGACCGCCGATAGCCGTTATGCGGTGTTTCAGATTCTGAGCTACTACTGTCCGGCTGCCCAAGCTGGCTGCACAACGATTCGGTACCGGTACCAGGGCGCCGGGGGCACCGCGTTCGCTCCGCACGGATAACCCCCGAGAGGCCGGGGCTGACCAAGGGAATTGCACGTTCGTGACCAAGAATTAACACGCTCGCCAACCAAATCGTTCCTTGCGTTGGAGAGCTCGGGCGGACCCCCTATACGGCTAGGGTTCGACGGTCAGCAGACGGGGTAGGACCTCCCCGGATCGGCCTCGGAGGCTCAACTGAGCGACTTCGGTCAGCGGAGTAGGCTCCGTATTCACCTCGACGACCACCCCTCCCGACTCTTTGGTCAAGAGGGGTAAGGAAGCCGCAGGATGAACGAGCGCGCTCGTACCCACGACCAGGCAAACTTCGGCGGTATCCGCCGCCTCCATCGCACTCTCTAGGATCTCGGGATCGAGTTCTTCACCGAACCACACGACGTCGGGGCGTAGAAGCGCCTGGCATTTCGGGCACCGCGGTAGAGATGCCTCGCTGTCGGCGTCGACAGGATGGCGATCCAGGGTCCGATGGTCACATACGGTACATCGCGTCCAAAACAGAGACCCATGCAGTCGGATTGGTGTGGCGCGCGCGACCCACTCGTCCGAGGACCACCCCGAGGACCACTCCTCCGCCACGGCTTCCTCTAGGGCCAATTCGTGAAGACCATCCACGTTTTGGGTCACGAGGCGAGCGTTTCTGTTCTCGAGGGTCAGGCGGGCGATCGCCTCATGCGCCGCGTTGGGACGGCAAGCTCCTACCCGCTCCCTCCGGAGTCCATACCACTCCCACACGAGCCTCGGATCGGCCTGGAAGGCCTGAGGCGTCGCGAGTTCCTCCGGCCTGCGCGTCTTCCAGAGGCCGTCGGGGCCACGAAACGTGGGCACGCCTGACTCGGCGCTTACCCCTGCTCCGGTGAGGATGAGGAGCCGGCTCGCGGAGCCCACTAGATGGCGCGCGTCGTCCATCCGGTGTGCGTCATTCATCTGGGAGGCTCCCCGGACTGAGGCGGGTCGCTCGAACCGGACCCATCAGCCGCGCAATACGGCCCAGCCCAGCGCAGCCCAGCCCGCGATCAGGGCGACTCCTCCAACCGGTGTGACTGCCCCGAGCCAGCGCTGTCCCGTGAGAACCAGCGTGTACAAACTTCCGGAGAACACGACGATCCCGATGATGAACGCCCACCCCGCGATCGTGGTCGCCCCCGAGGGCCACCGGGAGGCCACCCACGCCACGGCAAACAGTCCCAGAGCGTGGTACATGTGATACCGCACCCCCGTCTCGAATATGTCCAGATCGGCAGGGGTCAGTCGATCACGCAGCCCGTGAGCGCCGAAGGCCCCCACCGTCACCCCGATCAGGGCCGCAACCGCACCGGCGACCGCAAAAAAACGCTCCATGATCTCCTCGATCTCCTCTCCGAACTCGTCACCAACCACCTGAATGTAGCGCGTATACACCAAGCCCTGTAACCTCCCGGCATGCATGTCACCAACGTTGCCAAATCCGACCCAATCCGGGTGTCCCGAGGAACCACCCGCCGCGTGGTGTTGGCGGTGGGCGTCGCACACTTCATCAATGACGCCTACTCGTCCTTCCTCAGTCCGCTGCTCCCTCGGCTCATGGACCGTTTGGGGATGTCGATCGCCTTAGCCGCGATTCTGGCGATGACGTGGTCACTGGCTGGCTCGGTGATTCAACCCGCCGCCGGGTACCTGGCCGATCGACATGGGCGAAAGTTCTTCGTGATCGGTGGGCCCTTGATTTCGGGCGTGTTTCTCTCGCTCATCGGACTCGCCCCGTCCGTCGCGGTATTGGCCGCGATCCTGATCGCGGGAGGGATTGGCAGCGCAGCGTTTCATCCACCCGGTGCCGCCATGTCTGGGGAAGCCGCAGAAGGGAAGGGGAGCGGCCTGCGAATGTCTATTTTTGCGTTCGGTGGGTTGCTCGGATTCGCGGTCGGACCCTTGATAGTGGTCGGCTTGGTGGCCGTCGTGGGACTGAGCGGCATGTGGGTTGCCATGTTGCCAGCGATCGCCGTGTGCAGCGTGCTCGTCTTCGTCCTTCCGTCGGATCGGCCTCATCCAGACGCGCCGAAGCCACCTCCGCCCCTGCAGGTGTTGCGGGCTCTTCGGGGTCCACTTGGCGCGATCTTCGTGATCGGCGCGTTGAGCGGATTCCTTCAACGCCTTTTCCTGACCCTGTCACCCATCATCTCCTTTCAGGACGGTGTCTCTGAAGCAACGGGTGCCATCGTATTGAGCACCTACATGGGCGGCCAGGCGGTCGGCACGCTCGTGGGGGGCGTACTCTGCGACCGGATGGACCGTAGGTATCTTCTGGCCGGCTTGACGGCCCTGGCCCTGCCGGCTCATTTTTTCGCGTTCTGGCTACCCGCCGCTTCTCCACTGATGCTGATGTTTGCCGCTGTCGCAGGATTCCTCAACCTAGCGCTCATGCCTCCCGTCATCGTACTAGCACAAGAGATTTTGCCCGAAAGCAAGGGCGTGGGCTCCGGAATCGTCATGGGGTTAGCGTGGGCCGTGGGATCGGTAGCCGTGATTGGCTTCGGCTTCCTAGGCGACGGGATCGGCCCACGGCCCGCCGCACTCATGTCGCTCCCGCTACTCCTTATCGGGACCGTCTTGGCCTTTCATCCCTCCCTCCGGCCGCACCGGATGCCGGACCACGCATAGGAGTCCGTAACGTGCCTCTTCAGGTGATTCCGCGACGGGATCGCAAGCTCAACGCCTTGATCAAAGGGGCCACACCTGTGGCGTACCGAAAGGGAGGGGTCATCTACCGACAAGGCGAATCTTCGACCCTGGTATTGCTGGTTCGGGAAGGGCACGCGCGCTTGACTCTTCCGAAGTCAGGTGCCGATGGGGGCCGCATCGTAGGAATCGCGGGACCCAGAGAATTGCTGGGGATAGAAGCTGTGACGCTCGACGTCCCTCGACGATACACGGCGATCGCTGGGTCGGCCTGTACCCTCATCCCGTTGAACGGTGGCGCCGTTTTCAAAGCGCTGCGAGCCTCCCCGATGACGCTATCACAGTTTCTGTGCAGTAACGACAACGACTTGGCGGAGGCACGTCTCATTTCACTGTCTTCCGGCTTCTCCTCCAAGGCCCGAATCGCGGATGTCCTACTGGATCTCGCTTATCGTTTCGGAGTGGACGATGGGAGGCGGATCAGACTTGACCATTGGTTCACACATCAGGAGCTCGCGGACCTTGCGGGTGCTCACCGCTCTACCGTGACGACGGCAATCAACGACTGGATTTATGACGGCATGCTCAAGCCACAGCGGCGAGGCGGCCTCATCATCAACAAGCCTGGGACACTCAGGAAGGCCGGTACCGAGGCTTCTAAGAAGCGGAAGAGGAAGATGGCTACGCGCTGAGGTGATTACCTCCTTGAGTTAATTGCCCCGTTGACCCTCATTTCCGGTAGGGATAGGTTTTTCGGTCCCTTAGCAGTGTGTTCACGGAGTCGAGCCGGCCCTATGTCCAAGCGGAAACACCCGTCGACCAGACGTAAGCCCCAAACAGCACACGAACAAGACGACGCCTTCGTAGCGGGCATTCTTGATTTTTCCACATGGGCCAAGACACACAAGCAGGCGCTCACGGTCGTCGGGATCTCGGTGACGATCTTGCTGGCCAGCGGCGTCTACTACTTGCGATTCCAGCAGACATTGGTGACTGAGGCCGTGAACCGTCTCGAGACCATTCACCAGACGATCACGATTTCGGCTTTTGAAGATGCCAAGACCCAGCTGAGCACGTTCCTGGATCAGTTCGATGGCACGGATCAAGCTCGAGAGGCGGTGATCCTGCTGGGGCGGTTACACCTCGAAGCGGGCGATGCAGCGGTGGCCATCAACGTGCTCGAGCGCGCCGACCTCGGGTTCAGGGATCCGATCGGAATCCAGGCCAACTCTCTTCTGGCACGCGCCTACGAGAATCAAGGACGGTGGCCTGATGCCGAGGCCACTTTTCTCGAGGTCGCGGACCGGGCCGAGTTCACCTTCGAGATCCGACGAGCGCTCGACAGCGCCGCTCGGGCTAGGCGGCGTCAGCAAAATCACAGTGGTGCCGCGGAGCTGTATGAGAGGATCCTGGCGACCTTTGAGGAGAACGACCCCGCCAAGGGTGTCTACGAACTTCGCCTTGCCGAGGTGCTCGGGTTTCAGTCCTAGGAAGGTGATCGGCAAGGGGACTGCTCGGTCTCCTGTCTTGCCGCTGAAACAGTCTAGGCGCCTGATTCGCCCTGCATGGTGGCACGTAACCTGGACCGTCCAGGCATTCTGCTTCTCAGCGGAGCCCTTGAGTTGGCGTCGAAACTCAGGACAGTTCTGGCGGAATTGAAGCGGCGGAAGGGCTACGGCGTTGCCGCCCTGTATGCCGCCCCTGGTGATTCGTGGGTTGGCACCATCATCGGGCAGGGTCCACCTCCGGCGATCCCGGTGGTCGACATGAGTCCGGACGCATACCAGGAATATTTCTGCGTGGAACTGGTGTGAGCGCCTGCGACGAGGTCCTTCGTATAATAGGCATTATGTTAACTTCTAAGATTCACTCATGGGTAAGTACCCCTGAAACCTGGAGAAATGGATTCCCCCGACCTCCCCGAGACTCTTTCTTGCCCAGCGATTCCTTCTAAGGTGTTCGATCCTGAGCGGGAGGATCCAACGCGACGACTTGCACACGGGCCGTGCCTTGGTCGGCCATTCCGAGCTTTGTCGCGGCAGTAAACGAAAGATCGATGATCCGACCCTCGACAAAGGGACCCCGATCATTCACACGAAGGATCACGGACCTACCGTTGGCCAAGTGTGTGACACGAACGTAGGTCGGAAGCGGGAGGCTCTTGTGCGCGGCAGTCATGCGATACATGTCGTACACATCCCCAGAGGACGTCTGCCGTCCATGGAAGTATCCCCCATACCACGATGCTATGCCCTCCTCGCGGTATCCGTCGCTCGTCTCCATCACTCGATAGGTGACACCGTCGATGACGTACGTCTCGGGATTACCTGACCGGCTCTTGAACTCCGCCCTAGGGACAGCATCCGGAATTTCGTCGAAGTTGATCCCGTCTGGCGAGGTAAGCGACGGCTCCGGCACCCCCGCCGCGACGAGCGTACATCCCGAGAGCGTGGCAATTATGCTCCCGATAGTAACCCACCGTATATGCTTACCAATACCCCTCTTAAGATATATGACATCATGTATTATAGAGATATGCCTCCTCCACCATCTGGGACCACCTCGGGGCCACCACAGTGCCTTCCACTACCCCGGAGATCAACATGGCGCGATCAGGGCTTCCTAGCTAGGACGGCGATCCGCCGCCTCAAGATGGGAACCCACTCTTGAAACACTCGCTCCATCGATCGCAGGCCAATCAGATGTGATTCTGCGTAATAGGCTCTCTCCACCGCGAACCCCATATTCGCGACCATGGTCTTCAAGCGTTTCATGGACTTGTAATCCACGTGGCTCACATCTCGCTGCAGAACGATGTTCCGCGCCTTGAGCATCTCCAGGAAATGCCCGCGATGCGGAGTCCACAGGCTGAGCCGGCCCCCCTTCTTCAGGACCCGAAAGGCCTCGGCGACCACCGCCTCCGAATCTTCGGGATAGAGGTGCTCCACGAGATCCGCCCCGATCACGAGATCGAAGCTCTCCGCCCCCAGCCCGGTGTTTCGGGCGTCCGCGCAGAGGAATGACACCCCGTCGATCGGCCTCTGCGCCAGGCGCTGTTCGCACAGCTCGACGCTCTTCTGGCTGAAGTCCACCCCTATGATCTCCCCGACTCGTGGGCCGAGAGCCCAACAAAACGTGCCCCACCCACAGCCCACATCCAAAACCCGCTCCTCGGGGCCAGGATCGTAAATCTGCAGGACCTTGTCGATCCGGTATTTCTGGAAGGGGCTGTCGAGATCCTGGAGGTGTTCAGTTCGGCCCTCGAAATAGTCGCTCCGATCGTAGAACTCGCGACCAATCCTTTCCTCGGTCATCGTGCCATCACCGCTTGTAGCGCGCCCGCGATCCTGTTCGTGGCATCTGGGCGTGCCCGCTCCCGGCTCGCACGATCATCGTGTGGTCCGAAATGAATCGGCTCCGCATAACGAATGACGACCGGCTCCCTTCCAAACCCCAACTTGAACCAATTCATGTGCCCCCACCGGGGCAAAATCTCATAGGTACCGATCAATCCGCATGGGATTATCGGTACGCCAGCCTTCAGAAGGAACCTGATGGTGCCGCCTCTCAACGGCTGCAGGTTACCGTCCCAGGAACGCTCCCCCTCGGCGAAGACGCCCACACCCTCTCCTCTCTCGATGAGGCGGAGCACCACCCGGACGGACTGTGGGTCAATTTGATAACGGCGTGTGGGAACAGCGCCGACCCTCGGCGCGAGCCAAGCCATGAGCCGGGTCCTGAATACTGAACTTTTCGCCAACGTGAAGATGAGGCGCGGGCAAAACGTGTGAAGGAGCAGCGAATCCAAGTCACTTTGGTGGCTGAGAACGAGGAAGAAGGGCCCCTTTTCGGGGACGTTGTCTTCGCCCTCGAACCGAATCTTCATCCGTGCTCGAAAATAGAAGCTCATCGTCCATCGAAGCACCCGATACAGCACCATCGGGTGTTCCCCCGCCGGCCGCTCCGTCATCGGTCGCTCCCAATCGGCAGCCATTCAGTAACGACCCGAGGCTTGAACTCGATGACGGATCTCCCCTTCTCACTGTAGAAACGCCTCAGCGCGAGGCACAGCAGATCCTCCCAGCGCTTCGCGGAGTCGTCAACGAACTCGAATTGATACAACTGACCCCTCTCCAGGGTGACCTGCACCGCCCCGGAGCTGATCTGAATTCCCCGAATATCGCCCAGAAGACACGAAAATTCCTCGCCTCCGGTATCGGGATCTACGCCACCACCCCGGACCGCGGCCTCACCGTTCGGCGTGAAGGTCAACGACTCTCCCTCCAGCCTGATCAGCCCCTTTCCCTTCCACGAAATGCGTTCCGAAAATCCGATAACCTCACCCCACCACCGGATGACGTCGTATCCCGTGGCAGTGCCAAACGCGACCCTCGCCTCGCGGAGCAACCTCTCCCCGCTCGAGCCTGTACCCCGCTCCCTTCCCGTACCCGCCCCGCCCATCTTTTCCAAATCGGCGATAAGGCTGGTCGCGGAAGCCTCCTCAACCGGACCCTGCGGTGGGCGCATGAGGATGAGCGAGCCCCTACCCTGCTCGAACCTGGTCCCACAGGAAGAACACTTTGCTCTTCCTTTACGACCCTCCAAGGGGTCGTGGCCACACCGCGGGCAGCGGTAAAGCATATGGTGGATCGGCATATGACAACTCGACCGGCCTAGAGACGGCCGAATAAATCGAGGAATCGCAGCTTCCACACCTTCCATATCGCCTCGCGGACGATCTTCTTCGACATCTTGGATTCGCCCGACTCCCGCTCCTCGAAGACGATCGGGACTTCCATCAACGTAAAGCCCTTACGCCAAGCCCGGAGCTTGAGTTCGATCTGGAACGTGTAGCCGTTGGATTCGATTCGGTCAAAGTCCAGGCTCTCCAACACCTTTCGCCCCCAGCAATTGAAGCCGCCCGTGGCGTCCCTCACCGGAAGGCGTGTCACGAATCGAGCATACCAACTCCCGAAGTAGCTGATCAGGAGGCGGTTCATGGGCCAATTGATCACGTTGACACGGCCACCGACGTAGCGAGATCCAAGAACGACATCGAACTCGCGGGCCTTGTCGATGAGCTGGGGCAGCGCACTCGGTCGATGGGAAAAGTCTGCGTCCATTTCGAAGAAAAGTGCATAATCCCGCTCTAGTCCCCAACGGAACGCGGCAATATAGGCTTTACCGAGCCCTTGTTTTCCGGATCGGTGAAGCACATGTACGCGATCGGATTCTCGGCTCAGTGCGTCCGCGACGTCACCGGTGCCGTCGGGCGAGTCATCATCCACCACGAGGACGTCGATGCGTGGGTCCTGTTCTAGGACACGAGGGACGATACGAGGTATGTTGTCTGCCTCGTTGTACGTGGGGATGATGACGACAAAACGTGCGTCCTGATCACTCACGAGGTCGTCTCCCCAGTCCCCTCGGACGTCCCTTCAGATCCAAGCCAGCCAGCCGCCAGAAGCGCGGCCGGGATCAACTCTATCGCGGTGGTCCAGAGCCTCGCGATAACAGCCAACACAGTTGCGTCCTCCCCGGCCATGATGGGTTGTAGTAGAACCACCAGGACTCCCTCCCTAATCCCGGCTCCGGCCGGGGCAAAAATTGCGAGGTATCCGACCACGTAGGCCGCGGCGAAGGCCGGACCCACCTGCAGGAAGGTCTGCCACTCACCGAAACTCAGGTAAAGTAGCCAAAAGGCGGTCGCGTAGATCCCCCAATTCAGCACGTAGAGGACCAACCAACGAAGACCAGCGTTTCCGCTGCCCAGCCCGTCAACCGGCGGATCGGTGCGCGTAAGCCGGAACCAAAATGCCACGACGCGTCGAAATAATCGTGGCACGACGACCAGCGTAATGATGGTCAGAGCGGCTCCGATGCTGGTGACCAGCCCCCCCCACCCGATCTGTCGCCAGAGCTCGTTGGCCCCAAAGAGTGCTCCGATCCCCACGAGGACGGCGGCCAAGAGGGCAATACCCTGCCCTAGAATGGCGCCGCCGGTAGCCACGCTCGCTTGAACACCCTGCTGCTTCGCCAGGTAGGCCAGTCCCGCGATCTGCCAGATCTTGCCGGGCACATAGCGCCCTAAGTTCGCCACCATGAACACGCGGACGGTCGTCCAGACGGGCAACCGGGGGCCCCCAAGATCTCGCACAAGTCTGCCCCACAGCGTGGCTGACCACAAATAACCCATGACCAGAAGCGCGCATGACGACATGAACAGGACTGGGCGGGGCCGCCACTCACCCGGATCCAGCGTCCGGAGGAGAGCGAGGTCTACCCCAACCCGATCGAAGATGAACCAGGTAACGACTACGGTGAGGCCGAGCTGGATTATCGGAGGGCCGAATTTCTTCACCCGGCCCGGCGCTCCGCTCTCCCTCGGCTTCGTATCCAGTCCAGACCAATCAGGCTAGCCACCACCGTCAGGCTGAGCAGCGTAAGACGGAGGCTCCATCGGAGCTGGTCGGAATCGTAGTAGAAGTCCACCGTGTGCTCGCCTGATGGGATCGGTACGGCTCGCAGAGAGTGGTTCGCCCTCAGTACTGGAACTTCTTCATCGTCGACTCGAGCCTTCCATGCCGGGAACCAGTTGTCTGCTAAAACCAGGAGGGTCGGTCGGTCGGCGCTCACCCGAAGTGTCACGTTGTTGTTGTTGCGCTCGACCCACTCGACGGTCCCCTCCACCTCCCCACCCGGGAGATCGATCGGAGGTGGGTCCGAAAGCACCACCTGGCGCGCGGGATCGAACTCAGGGGAAATCAGGTAGGCCATCGCCTGTTCGTCGGGCAAGACCACCGCGTCGGCCACGAGGCGAGCCCGCGGAAGGTCCGGAAACCCGTACACCGATTCGTAGGGCCGTCCCTGAACGGTCGTAGAATTCAATCTTCGAAGGTTGTTGGTGATGTCCGCCGGCAGGCCGAGGTCCGCCGGAGCACCGAGCTGATCCGGCCAGAGCACATACCGTACGTTGAGCATCCGGAGAACGTTGGAGCTGGTGAGGAGGTTGATCGGGAGCTGGCTCCCCGCCATCCCAATGAGATCCCTATAACGTGCGAGATCATTCGGATGATGCCCCCCCGCTAATTCGAGTCCGAACATACCAGGACGGACGTCCTGGCCGTTCTGCCCCCGCATCGAAAACACGCGGAACGGGTCCTCTTCACGCTGCCGCTCTAGGAGAAAATCGATGTTGGGATCCGGCGCTCGAAACGCGGTAAAGTCCCGGGTCTCGATGAACGGCATGTCGACACGGATCAAATCCACGGAGATGAGCACTCCGAATGCCACCACAGCCCCCAGCGGCGCAAGTCTAGCCGTGCGGAGTCCCCAGGCAAGACCCGCCGTCGCGATGGCGAATACCACCGCGTACATGAAACCACGTACGATAAACGGCTCAGCATTAGCGAGAATCTGCGCTGCCTGGTCGGGCATATTCCGATAGACGGCAAAGCTCCAGAAAGACGTCAAACCGCCCGAGGAGGCAAGCACGAATCCCACCAAGGCCATACTCGAGGCGATCCATAGGAAACGTCCCGGCCGAACCCAGTCGGCTTCGCTCCCTTTTCGCTCGAGGTCGAGGAGTCGCTCGACACCGAAGGCCATCAAGGTCACTACCGAAAAACCAAAGAGGAAAATGGCAAGCGAAGGTGACCGAAAGAGATCGACCCCCGGTACAATTTCGTAGAAAAGGCGCCATACGGGTGTATGGCTGCCAAGGCCAAAAAGGAGCGCCACCCCTCCCAGTGCAGCCAGAAAGAGCCTGAGTGATCGTTGAGCCCCTCCGAAGAAAGACACACCCGCCAGAAGCAAGACGACGAGCCCGACGTATTCGTGGTTTCCCTTGAAGCCATTCCGTCCCCAGTACGTTCCCCGAGCCCACTCCGCATTTGCGGAACTGACGCCCACGAACTCAGGTACGGCGAGCGCCACCACCTCCTCGGGGTGGAGGGAAAAGGAACTCCCGTAGGCCCTCGATTCCTCTGCACTCGCGTCGGTGGTTGTGGCGGTCCGCCGTGAGTGTTCCACGACGTATGAAACAGCAGGAATAAACTGGACGGCAGCCACACCGGCACCCAGCAGGGCGGCGCCTACGAAAATCACGAAGCGGGTCACGGCGACACGATGGCTCTTCGAGCCTCCATTCCTGTGGCCCGTCCGCTCACTCTCTCGAGGAGCAGGTTCCTTCGCACCGTCTTCACGCCACATCAGCACAGTGCGAAGGAGCACATAAGCCCCCACACCGCCGAACAGGAAGTAGGCCATCTGAAAATGCGTCGTGAGCATGACCGCGCCTACCACCACCGAAACCGATGCAATGGACTTCATATCACCGCGCACGAGAAACGATTCGGTAACCCAGAAGAGGAGCGGTGCAAGCGCCGTTACGAATATCTTGCCGTCTCCTCCCACGAGAACAAGACTGACCATGAACGGAGCCATCCCATAAGCCAGCCCGGCCAAGAGCGCCGAGGGTTTCGACAACCCGAGACGCCGGATCCAGCCGTACATGAAAATCCCGGCAAAGAACACGTGGAACACGAGCTTCCACCCGAGCGCACGATACGGATCCAACAACAAGAGGAGCAGCGCACTCGGGGGGTAGAGCGAATCGCCACCGGCGAGCGATTCCAGAAAGGGCGTCCCACCAAGGATGATCGGATTCCAGAGTGGAAACCCTCCGCCCGACATCACGTTGGCGTAGAACTCACGCACCATGTACCCGAGGGCCAACGTGTCGGAGCCGTACAGCATGTCCCGCGAGAACACGAAACTACGGAAGAGAAAAAGAGTGAGGGCTCCGTAAACGACCGGCGGAACCCACGAGGGAATCTGAACCCCGCCGCCGGCGGAAGCGGACGCCGACTCGACGCGCTCCGGCTGCTTGCGGGTCTTCCTCTTCTTCTTGGCCATTAGAAGCTAGCCTTCACTCTCCCCTGAAGGTTTCCGTACTTGCTCGCGGCCCCGGACGAGGAGGCTCTCATACACTTCCAGATGCCGATCTACGAGGCGAGCGTTGCTCCAACGCTCCACCACTCTGGATCGAGCCGCCGCACCGAGCGCTCTGAGATCGTCACGTCCGAGAAGTGCGGTCACGGCGGCGGCGAGCGCTGTGGGGTTGCCCGCTTCGAAAAGCGCCCCCACATCGTGGTCGACGATCTCCGGAAGCCCGCCAACCTCCGAGGCCGCGACGGGAAGCTCGCACGCCATCGACTCCAGAGCCGCTACGGACGTGGCTTCCATCAAGGACGGGAAGACGGCCAACTCCGCTGAACTCAATAACCCCGGCATCTCGTCGTGTCCACGTGCACCCAGAAACTGGACACACTCCCCCAACGACAGGTTTGCAGCCAACGCCTCCAGTTTCCGCCGTTCGGGCCCGTCTCCTACGATCACGGCCTCGACGTCGAGGTGTTCGGTGATCAGGGGCATCGCCTTGAGAAAGAACTCGACGCCATTCTTCTCGAAGAGGCGCCTCGGAACGATGATACGACGACGAGTGGTAGATGGGAGTAAGGGCTCGCAACGGCGAAAGATGTCCGTCTCCACACCATTGGTTAGCGGTTCTACCGAAACGTCCGGCGCCAGCCCTTCCGCCACATGGGCGATCTCGGCACTCGCGGCAAGATTGTAATCGGACCAGGCAAGAAGACGTTGAAAGATCGGCCCCCAGAAGGGACTGGCGGCTCTCTTCAGGAAGTGCGAAGTGTGCCACGTCGAGACCAAGGGAATACCACCGGTTTTCTTGGCCACGACTCCGGGCAGCACCGATTGGAAGGCCTGCGCGTGCACCACGTCTGCTTCCCGAGCGATCAGGCCCAGCCTCGGTGTGGACATGCCCCCGTGTACCGCCCATCCGAGCGGATTTCGCGCCGGAAGCCAGGTCCTCCAGACGTCGATGCCGTCCATGACTTCGTGAGCCGGCAGCCCCGACTGTGAACGCGATGTAACCACCGACACGCGACAACCCCTGCTCTCGAGGCCTCGGCAGAGGTAGTGCACGTGACTCTCCAATCCACCCACCTCCGGAGGGAAGTAAATGCAGTGCATCACAATGTTCACAGGGCGGCCCAATACCTCATGGCACGCTCCAGCCCGTCATGGACCACCCCAGTCAGTCGTTGAGCGCGATTCGTCGTTGAGCACCGACGAAACGATATCCACGATCCGCTCCCCTGCCCCACCGTCGCCGTAGGGGTTGGCGGAAGACGCGGCCCGGGTTCCGTCCTGACCGCTCGAGAGGATTCGCCTTCCCTCCTCGAGAATTTTTTCCGGGTCGGTCCCGACTAGGAGCGCGACGCCGGCCTCGACCCCTTCCGGGCGTTCCGTGACGCTCCTCAATACGAGCACGGGCGTGCCAAATGTGGGTGCTTCTTCCTGAATACCACCGGAGTCCGTGAGAACCAGATGGGCGCCCTGGAGCGCCAACACCAAGTCACGGTAGCCCAACGGCTCGACCAGATCGATTCGAGGATGGTCGCTGAGCAACTCTTCGGCCGGCTCCACCACATTGGGATTCGGGTGGACCGGATAGAGAAGACGGACGTCTTCGTGCTCGTCGACCAGGGTCCGGGCGGCGTGAAAGACATCCCTTAGGGGCTGCCCGAAGGATTCCCTCCGATGTGCAGTCAGCAGAACAAGGCGGCTCCGCTCCTCCTCCAAGATGGATTTCAAGCGTGGTGCCTCCGCCGCTCCCTCCATGGAGGCGATGCGCATCAGGGAATCCACGACCGTGTTCCCGGTGACGTAGACCTGGGAGGGCTCGATCCCCTCGGCCAAGAGATTGTCTCGAGCCTCGGTGGTCGGGGCAAAAAATAGATCGGTCAGAACATCCGTGAGTCGCCGGAACATCTCCTCGGGAAACGGCGCCCATTTGTTGCCCGAACGGAGTCCAGCCTCGACGTGCCCCACTCTCGTCTTTTCGAAAAAAGCCACCAGGGACGAGAAGAACACCGTCGCCGTGTCTCCCTGCGCGAGAAGCAGGTCGGGCTCATACTCCGCGACCACCCCACCAAGCCCGGTAAGACACCCCTGAGCCACGTCGTAGAGGCTCTGCCCCTCCCGCATGATTTCGAGATTGTAGGCGGGGCGGAGGTCGAGGGCATCGAGAACCTGGACGACGAGATCGTCGTGTTGTCCCGTGAGCAGCAACCGGCTATCCAACCCCGGTTTCTGCCTCAGCGCCGCCACCACCGGTGCCATCTTGATAGCTTCGGGCCGCGTTCCGACCACCACCAGGACGCGCGGTGGAGAATTTTCGGGAGTGGTCAACGATCTCCGCGCCTGAGGGAGTCCACGTCTTCTCGCAGTTGAGCGATCATCTCCGCGATCAAGCCGAATCCGAAGAGCAGGAAACCGACGGTCTCCAGCAGGATGACCAGGTAGAGCGGTAACCTAGATCCAGAATCCGTTCCGAAACGGAGGATGAACGCCACCACACCCACGACTATCCCCAGCGTGATGAGGGCCATTCCAGTGAACCCGAAGAGGATCAGCGGCTTTCGGGAAAACAAGAGCAGGAACCAGACGGACACCAGATCGATGATGCCGACGCCGATCCGAAACAGTCCCGTGTACTTCGAGGTGCCCGCCCGGCGAGGATGAAGCTCAACGTCGATCTCACTCACAGAATACCCACGTGCGTGCGCTAGGACGACAAAAAAACGATGCCAGTCATGCCGAAGGGAGATCTCGTCGAGAATGCACCTGCGAAATGCCTTCATCGAGTTCAGGTCAGAAACGGGGACCCGGAAGATTCGTCGGCTCAACCCATTATAGAACGATGAAACCACCCTCTTGCTGTAAAACCCAATTTTTCGCCCGGTCACGATATCCCATCCGGCGTGCAGTTTCTCGAGAAACCGTGGAATCTGGTCGGGCAAATGCTGGAGATCCGCGTCGAACAGGACCAGATAGGTCCGTTCCGTCGCGCGGGACGCGGTGATCATCGCCTCCGTCTTGCCGAGATTCGTCGGATGGCGCAGAACCTTCAACAGAGGCCAGCCACCGGCTTCTGTCTCTACTAGATCGGCGGTTCCATCTGTGGAGCCGTCATCCACGAACAAAACTTCGCCGCTCAGTTCGTGACGCTCGAACGTTGCGCGCAGTTCAGAGATCAACGCGGGAACGACTGGCGCCTCGTTGAAGGCAGGGATGACCACCGCAAAGTCATGGCGAGCTTCGGCGGTCAGGCTCACTCCGGCTTCACGCCCCAACGCCGGCAACTCCATCAAACACGCTTTCGCATACGTGCGGGAAGAACGCCGAGCTGATCCCGGTACTTCGCTACCGTCCTTCTAGCGATCTTGACTCCGTTTGTCTTGAGGAGGTCAACGATTTTCTGGTCCGTCATCGGCTTATGGACATCTTCTTCTTCGACCATCTTCTGAATCTTGTCCCTGACGCTCCTCGCCGAGATGTCTTCGCCGCTGGTCGTGGCCAACCCGCTCGAAAAGAAGTACTTCAACGGAAAAACCCCCCGTGGCGTCTGTACGAATTTCTCATTCGTGACCCTCGATACGGTGGACTCGTGCATCTCGATGTGATCGGCGACTTCCCGGAGTGTCAGTGGTCGCAAGTGCTGGACGCCGTTCTCGAAGAAACTACGCTGCCGGTCTACGATGAACCCCATGACCTTCAGCATCGTCTGGCGGCGCTGTTCGATCGCCTGAATCATCCAGTTCGCCGAGTTGAGCTTTCTCGAGACGAATTCTTTGTTTTCACCCGTGAACATCTCTTTGTTCCGCGCCAGGGCCTGATAGGATCGCGCAATCCGTAGCCGGGGGAGACTCGTGTCGTTGACAAAGACCATGTACTCGCCCTCGATCTTCTCGACGATGAGATCAGGCACGATGTATCGTTCCGGATCGGGCGAGTACTTCATGCCGGGCTTGGGATCGAGCTTGGCGATTTCGTCGGCCACGCTCTGAACCTCGACCGGCTTCAGCTCCATCTCCTTTGCCACGTCAGCCCAACGGTGGCTGACCAGATCGTCGAAGTACCTCTCCGCGATCTCATAGGTTAGCGAATTTTCCCTCCCGAGCATCCGCAGTTGGATCAGGATGGACTCTCGAAGATCTCGCCCGGCCACTCCAGGCGGATCGAAGCCCTGAACCACCCGCAGCATCACTTCGGCCTCGGGCAGATGGTAGGGTTTGAACAGCTCATCCAGTTCCGCCTTAGCTTCCTGCAGAGCCTCCCGTTGGGCTTCTAGCTGAGCTTCCCCGGATCCTGCGATCGTGTCGGCCTCTTTCTGGGCAGCTGGCCGGACGTCTTCCAACCACGCGTTGGCCCCGGTCACGACGTCCTCGAGTTCACAGGTCAACGTACCGACGTCGTTGACATTACCTATGACCTCCTCTCCGAGGCGTAACTCGCGCTCGCTGAGGTCGAGCATCCGAAGTTGGTCGTGCAAATGATCCCGGAGATCGGTCGTCTCGACCGGCGCGCGTTGGTATAGCTCCACCGGCTCGTACTGTTCTCGCCGCCCGCCCACGTCCATGCCATCGAGAAGGATCCCCTCCCAATCGATCTCGTCTTCCGGAGGATCGTCTTTGTCATCCTCCCCGAGTTCCGCATCGTCCTCGACATCTGCCTCGGTCATCTCGAGGAATGGGTTTTCCTCCAACTCCGCTTTTAGGTGCTGCTGAAGGTCGAGCAGGGGCAAATAGAGCAACTCCATCGCATGATACAGGCGAGGGTTGATCTTCATCTCCTGGCGGAGCTGCTGGCTCTGGAAGAGCTTGGTGCTGAACGCGCTCATGGTCTTCGGTTGCCCTGAATTCTCCTATCTGGTTCCCAACAGCTCTATTCCGCCTCTCCACTTGAAGGCCTCTCGAACCGACCCCTCATCCGTTCGGTCAGTGAGGGGCCCAAATAGATCTGCGCCACCTCGTCATCCCACACCAGCTCGGAAACGGTACCGCTGATGCGAATCTGACCCTCATACATAATGTATGCCCGATCGACGATCTCGAGGGTTTGTTCAACATTGTGGTCCGAAATGATGATCCCGATTCCACGTTCCTTGAGGGAGGCCACGATGTCCTGAATGTCGTGAACCGCGATCGGGTCGATGCCGGCGAACGGCTCGTCGAGGAGCATGAATTTGGGCCGCTGCACTAGAGCTCGCGTGATCTCGAGACGTCTACGCTCCCCCCCCGAAAGTGAATACGCCTTGTTGCGTCTTAGGTCGCCGAGTGACAGCTCGTCCAGCAATTCTTCGAGACGGGCCGCTTCCTCATTCTTGGATAGGCGCAAGGTCTCCAAAATCGCCTTCACATTCTGTTCAACAGTGAGCTTCCGAAAAACGGACGGCTCCTGAGCCAAATACCCGACACCCTTGCGAGCTCGCCGATACATCGGAACGTCGGTTAAGTCTTCTTCGTCCAGAAACACTCGGCCGCGGTCGGGCGGGATCAATCCCACAAGCATGTAAAAAGTGGTGGTTTTTCCCGCACCGTTCGGGCCCAACAGGCCGACGATTTCACCTTGCGTGACAGAGATGGCGATATCATCCACCACTCGCCGCTTCCGATAGACCTTCAGGAGGCCTTCTCCCCAGAGTTGGGCCGGTACGACCAGCTCCGTGCCGGATGCATCAAGCGAGGAAAACCCCTCGGCACCCTCCCCCTCTCGGGGCCCCGGAACGACGTCACTCAGCGCGCACCTCCATTCCCATTCCCACCTGTCGGGGGTGCGTCATCCACCCCGGGCGCCGCCGGTGTTCTCACACTAGAGTCTGGGGCAGCAGCCGGTAGACCCTGCGGACTCGTCGGTCGTAGGACGGCTCCAATAGGATTGACCACCTCCATCCGGTCGACCTCACCATCCTTCATGAGGAGACGTACCTCGTCGCCCATGACGTAGTGGAGATCGAGCGGAGGAGGTTTTGGCGCCCCCGGCGCCACCGAATCGGGGGCCGCCCGGTAATACGCCTTCGCCTGACCGCCTTGACCGAGGGCGATGAGCAGCTCGAGTTGCAGCTCGCTCGACTCCGTAACCTCCGCTCCGCCAAGGCCCGGTTGGCCGGCATCAGCAGAACCCGCCGCGTAACCGGAATCCGCTGAAACAGACTGGAACGTCGCGATGATCGTGTCCCCCGAGATCCAGTCGTCGCGGAGGAATTCTTCGGTGGCTGGTGTGTTCAGAGAATCTCTTGCCGACGATACCCCGAGGGCGGTCCCCGCGGAGAATACGCGCTCCAACCCACCTTCTGGCAAGTACGCTTCGATGGAGTCTCCTGTAAGGTGAAACTCCTCGGCAAACGCCTCGGGCTGCGGCTGATCGGCAGATGAGACTACCTGCTCGTCGCTCCCGCTCGCGGAGGTAAGACCTTCCTCGACGGCCCGTCGGACGGCGAATACCCGCTCCAGTTCCTCTTCCACGAAGGCGAGGCGAATTACCGGCGCGCGCATTTCGATGTCGTTCCCCAACAGATGGGCACGACCTAGTGCCTCGATCTCATCTATTTGATTGTCGGGCAGATTCATCGTGATCGTGTCTCCTCGCACGTCCAAGGTGTCCCCCGACACCGTGTCCTGTGAAAGAATACGAGCGTTGTCGAAGAGAGTCAGGAAACCGATGTCCTGCTGAAATTCCAAAGAATCTCCGTAGGATTGCAAGGTTTCTTGCCGAACCTCCACTCCCCCCCGCGCCTGGAACAAACGGTCTCCCACCATATGGATCAGGTCCGCATCGACCTCGTAAGACGTGGTAGTTTCTGAAATCTCAGGTGGGTCCTGCGTTGGGCTCGCGGCTTGAGAGAACCTCGGCGCGATGTCCGTGGAGTCCGATGCCATCTTAGAAACGATGTTCGCGCGGGGCCGGCCACCGCGCACCGTCACGTCGTCTTCGACACGAGCGTCGTCTTCCTGCAGAAGGAGGAGATCGTCACCAGTCACCCAGGAGCCGTCGTCGAGGTTCTCGAGCCGGACAGAGCCCTGAGCTTGGAGTTGGCCCACACGTTCGAAGTACTGGGCCCGGTCGGCAACCAGTTCCCTACCCTCCTCCTGGAATACCACGCTGCCGAAGAGCTGGTAGAAGGACGTGGCCTCGAAGTAGACAGAACTGTCCGCTCGAATGCGGGTTCCGTCGTCACATTCGATTCGCGGAGCGGAGATATAGGTCGTGTATCCGTCATTCGTCTGGATCGATTCCAACCGACGTGAGCTCGTCAGGTCGCAGGTCCGCTGGCCGGCTAGCTCCGTCACCGCCAAAAGAAGGGCGAGGCCCACCAGAGACAGGCGAAGGGCCCGGCTGGACATCAGAAGTTGACCGATCCTCCTCGCGTCCGAGCGTTCTGAATGACAACCCGCTCAAAGTTGAGGTCCGAGGTGAAGCTCGTGCCCTCTATAATGGCGTCTCCGTCGTACATCACGGCGGCGGAGTCGCTTCGGATCCGGTTGTCATCAGGGACGTAGCGTAGCTCGTAGCTCTCGATCCTACGGCCATCGGCTTGGATGAGCAGGATAGCATTACCTTCGGCCAACAATTCGTTCGTGCTCGATTCCAACCGGCCTCGGTCGGAAGTCACAACCGCCTTTTCCGTACCGAGTTCCTCGTTGTACGCCGTCAACTTCACGTTCCCACGAAGAAGGACGACGGTGGAGTCCGAAAAAACAAGAGCCGTGTCGGCCTCCACGATAGCCTCCCGTATCCCAAAGCGGGTCAGGTAGTCGGTGAGCCCGAAGATGATGTAGTCGGCCTCAATAGCCTCCAATTCGGGGTCGACGACCATCCTGGGTGCGCTGTCCGTACACGCCGCCAGGAAGATACCGGCGGCAAGCACCGGCGTAACCAATGTCCGGCTGGTACCCACTATAGAGCCCTCGACTTCATAAATTTAGGCGCATGTACGGCCGAGTCTGTAATATCGCTCCGTAACCCTCATCTGTTCTACCCAAAAAGTGAGTTTTCGTCACAGCCTGGCTGTCCCTTTCCCGTCCGCGCACTCCGTCACTCTTTCGAACGGGCGTCACAATATTCACGGACCAACCCGTCCCACTCTCCTCGCGCGGTGAGAAGTGCGCGCGCGAATTCCCTGACGGCACCTCGTCCTCCGGGGACTACCGTGGTCCAGGAAGACACCGCGTGGACTTCCGGGACCGCGTTCGCCACGGCGACCGGGAGTGCGACACGCTCCAGGATCGGAAGATCCGCGAGGTCATCCCCTACCATCGCCGTTGCGTCCCATCCCAGACCTCGGTCATCCAGCATTTTCTGCACGATCGGTAGCTTCTTGGCACCCGGGTCTTGATGACACTCGTCGACCCCCAATTCCTTGGCCCGCAGAGCGGTGGCCTCGGAGACACGTCCTGAAACAATGGCGACCTCGATGCCTGCCCACCGGAGCATCTTGACCCCCAAGCCATCTTGGATGTCAAAACGCTTGAACTCGAGGGCCGCGTCCCCCGGGCGGGCGCCAACGTAAACACCTCCGTCGGTCAGCACCCCGTCCACGTCCAGTACGACCAGTCGTATAGAACCGGCTACTTTGGGGTCGATGTCCCTCGACGGATCGGGCATGAAGAAAGGCCTTCTCCTCAGCCAGTGGAGACAGAAGGTTCGAGATCCACTTCGGCCAGGGCAGTTCGGATCGCGACAACCCGCTCCAGAAGAGGTTTCAACTCGTCCAGCGGAAGCATGGAGGAGCCATCCGACGGAGCACTTCTCGGATCGGGATGGACCTCGAGGAAGAGACCGTCACAGCCAGCCGCAACGGCGGCACGCACCAGGGCAGGTACGAACTCGGGAGCCCCCCCACTGGATCCCGAGATCAGGCCCGGCCGCTGGAGGGAGTGTGTGCCGTCAAAGATGACAGGCACGCGACACGCCTCACGTATTCTTTGGAACGAACGCATGTCGACGATCAGGTCTCCATACCCGAAGAAGGTTCCCCTCTCGGTCACCGCCACGCTGGGCGCCCCGGCTTCGCGCGTTTTCTCCACGGCGCCGAGCATCTCTTCTGGGGTCATCCACTGGCCCTTCTTGATGTTGACGACCTTCCCCGTTGCCCCCGCCGCGCGAAGCAGGTCGGTCTGACGGCAAAGAAGCGCAGGAATCTGAAGGATGTCGACGACTCGGGCCGCTTCAGCGGCTTGATCAACCTCGTGGACGTCCGTCAGAATCGGAAGGCCGGTCTCCTCCCTCACATGCCGGAGTTGCTCGAGCCCGCCATCTAGGCCCGGGCCGCGAGGTGAGTCGCCTCTCGACCGATTCGCCTTGTCAAACGAGGCTTTGAACACGACCGATATCCCTAGAGCGGACGAAAGCGAAGCCAACTGTCGGCCGATCTCCACATTGAGGCCGTCGTGCTCGAGCAGGCAGGGACCGGCGATCAATGTAAAGCGCTGGAGCATTACTCTCGAGCGCCGACGGCCGTTCGGGTTTGAGAACCTGCAGCATGGGCCGCAGCCGCCTTGATGAACGAGGCGAAAAGAGGATGCGGCCGGTTCGGTCGGCTCTTGAGTTCGGGGTGGAACTGGCAGGCAATGAACCACGGATGGTCAGGAAGTTCGATCACCTCCACCAGGCCCTGGTCCGGAGACGTACCCGACATGATCAATCCGCTCCTCTCGAAGAGTTCGCGGTACTCGTTATTGACCTCATAACGATGTCGATGCCGCTCCTTGATCTCCTGATCGGCATAGACCTCCTCCACGCGAGATCCTTCTTGAAGTGAAGCGGCATACTCCCCCAACCGCATGGTCCCGCCTTTTGTCGTGACTTGCTGCTGCGAGTCCATGAGGCAGATAACCGGGTGCTCCGTCTCCGGGTCGAACTCAAGGGAGTTTGCCCCGGTTCGACCGCTCACATTACGGGCGTACTCGATGATGGCGCACTGCAGACCGAGGCAGATCCCGAAGAACGGGAGCCCGTTTTCCCGAGCCCACTCAATCGCCATCAACATTCCTTCGATGCCACGATCTCCGAAGCCTCCAGGGATCAACAAGCCATCGAAACCCTCGAAGTGGCGCTCCAAGGCCCCGGCTTCATACCGCTCGGAGGACACCCACTCGATCTGCACCTTCACGTCGTTTGCGATACCCCCGTGAATCAGACCTTGCTGCACTGATTTATACGCATCGACCAACTCGGTGTACTTACCTACAACGGCAATACGCACCGTCCCGGAAGAAGGATTTTTCACACGTTCGACCATCCGGCCCCACTCGGCGAGGTCGGTCTGGGGTGCCTCGATCTGGAGCAAGTCGAGCACAACATCGTCGAGGCGCTGGCGGCGTAGCTCGAGGGGCACTTCGTAAATCGTATCCACATCACGAGCCTCGATCACACCATCGATGGGCACATTGGTGAACAGCGCGATCTTCTTCCGCGTGCCTTCGTCCAGCGCTTGCTCAGCACGGCAGATCAGCACATCGGGCTGGATTCCGATTTCCATAAGTTCCCGTACCGAATGCTGGGTCGGCTTGGTCTTCAGTTCACCCACGGCAGCGATGTAAGGAACGAGCGTCAGGTGAATGAAAATCGCGTTCTCGCGACCTTCGTCCTGCCGGATTTGGCGGATAGCCTCCAGGAACGGCAGGCTTTCGATGTCACCGACCGTTCCTCCGATTTCCGTGATGACGACGTCGTTCCCGGGTGCCAGTTTCCGGAGGCGGTGCTTGATTTCATCCGTGATGTGGGGAATGATCTGAACCGTCGCCCCCAAATAGTCCCCTCGTCGCTCCTTCGTGATCACGTCCTGATAGATGCGCCCTGCGCTGACGCTGTTGCCCTGCGAGAGCGATTCGTTGGTAAAACGTTCGTAGTGTCCGAGGTCCAAATCAGTCTCGGCACCGTCATCGGTCACGTAGACTTCGCCGTGTTGAAACGGTGACATTGTACCCGGATCGACATTGATGTAGGGGTCGAATTTCTGGAGCGTCACTTTCAGGCCGCGCTCCTTGAGGATCCGACCCAAAGAGGCCACCGTGATCCCCTTGCCCAGCCCGGACACCACGCCGCCGGTCACGAAGATGTATTTCGTCTGTTTCACTTCAGAATCCATCCGTCAGTGTACTTCTTCAAGAGCTCTCTAAACACTAAGGGTTTCCATTTTGGCCAACGCATCCTCCATGCGCACGGCATCGGCCGGGGTGTCGACTCCAGGATTCGCCGCTCCCACAACGGCAACCCCGATTCGCATGCCAGCTTCGAGAGGCCTTAATTGCTCCAGGTCTTCCAGCTGTTCAAGGGGCGACGGCGCCATCGCGACCCAGCGCGCCAGGGCGTCCCGCGAATACGCGTAGATACCGATATGGCGTAAGAATGGTTCTCGTTCCAGATCCAGCAACGAAGGCTTCCCCGGCCGCTGGTACGGGATGGGCGCCCGAGAAAAATACAGAGCTCGTCCACCCTGCGCTCGGACCACTTTGACAGTCGCCGGATCCTTCCGGGCCTCGTCATCGAGGAGCGGCGTGGCGCACGTACCAATCTCCCAACCGTCACCCTGAACCAAAGAGATGGCCGTTCTCAGATGGAGCTCCTGGAGCAAGGGCTCATCGCCCTGAATGTTCGCGATTATCCCGAATTCGGCGAACGCCGGGCGTTCCGCAACCTCGGCCACTCTGTCCGTACCGGACGGGTGCCGTGTGGAGGTCATTTCCACCGGCGCGCCGAAGGCTCGGCACACTTCGGCGACCTCGTCGCTGTCCGTAGCCACAACCGTGTAGTCCAACACCTTCATGCTTTCTAGCCGGCGCCATACCCACTCGATGAGGGGCCTGCCAAGAAGAGGATAAAGGGGTTTGTTGGGGAGGCGGGTAGACGCCAACCGCGCGGGAACGATGCCCAGAACGTGGCTGCTCAACGGTCCAAGCCTGGACACGAAGCGGTGCCTGCGGTCGCAAATATCACGCCGGTCAAGTTATCCGGGGAGGCGCATGGTTGGCAACGCCTGGCCCCTGGAGAGGACAACCGTTTCCGCTATAGAGCTAAAAAATTTCCCAAGAGAGTCTTGCCATGCTCCGAAAAAAGTGACTCAGGGTGGAACTGCACTCCCCAAACCGGTCGATCACGGTGCCGAATCGCTTGAATCTCCTCGACTCCACCCTTCTCTCCACTCCACGCCACCGGGATCAGGCTGTCCGGGAGCGCAGCGGCGTCCGTCACCAGAGAATGGTAGCGCGCCACCATGAAAGGCGAGGGAATTCCTCGGAAAATCCCCTCCTGATTGTGCCGGGTCGGTGCTGTTTTTCCATGCATGACCCGTTCGGCCCGCACGGTCTTGCCCCCGAAAGCCTCACCCAAAGCCTGATGGCCCAGACATACACCCAGCATGGGTATCGAAGCATCCAGCGATCGGAACAACTCAACGCTTACGCCGGCTTCGCGGGGCGTGCAGGGGCCGGGCGAAACCACGACGCGCGACGGCGACAGCGCCCGGATCTCTTCGACGGTCCGTTCGTCGTTTCGGTAGACTGCGACCGATGCGCCCAACTCACCCAGGAACTGGACGAGATTGAAAGTGAACGAATCGTAGTTGTCGATGACGAGTAACATACCGCTCTCGTGAGGTGGACCCCCGCTGTACATCTTCCACAACCTTCCCGGAGGCTGTGGAAAGAATCATCTTGGCCCGCCCGTAACAAGGGGGGAAGGTTCGGTGTAACAGTAGACCCGGGTTGACCGCGGGATTTGGTCGACGGAGAGTGCCGTTGTACACACAATGCCTGGTCTGTCACACACCGTTCCCACCGAACGAAGAGTTGGAATACTTCTCGACGTCCACCCGGGTAGCATACGATCCTCAGCGCGGACGCCTCTGGGCGATCTGCCGATCCTGCAAGAGGTGGTCGCTCGCCCCCATCGAAGAACGCTGGGAAGTCCTCGAGGAACTGGAAAAGCTCGTGAAGGACCGGGCGAAACTTCTCTCACAGACCGACAACGTCGCCCTCCTACGCGCGGGCAATCTCGACGTCGTTAAGGTCGGCCGAGCCGACCTGACGGAGGAAGCGTGGTGGAGGTACGGACGGGAACTCACCTCCCGGGCAGAAAAGCACCGAAGGCTCACTTTCATGGGAACCGCAGTCGCGGGCGCAACGCTCGCGGGTGGGTGGGCAACCGGTGGAATCACCTGGCTTGGTGCGTGGCTTCTCTGGCATTCTGACGCGCCGAAGCAAGTGACACTGGGCGCCCGATGGCTCCGATTCGGCGGAAGCGCCTGGCGGGGCAACCAACGCTGTGCTCGCTGTGGACAAGTTTTTCGTAGTATCGCCTATGGGGATCGTGCGCAGGTGATCCTTTCGCCTGGAGGTGAGCCAGGGGATGCCTTGTCTGTGACCCAACCATGCCCCCTCTGTTTTGGCGATGGAGGCCTGCACCTCCGGGGCAAGGAGGGCGAATACGTTTCTCGGCGGTTGCTCGCCTATCATCACCATGCCGGTGCCTCGGAGAAGCGTGTCCGGTCGGCAACGCGCTTGATCGAAGAGGCTGGGAGTCCCGAAGACCTCACGCGCAACGTCATCAAAGGGGGACGTCGGCTCGGTGATCTTGACCGCACCAGTGCGATCGCCTTGGAGATCGCGGCTAACGACACGGTCGAACAACACCTTCTCGAGCTCGAATTGGCCGAAGTCGAAGCGCACTGGGAGAGGGAGGAGGAACTCGCCTCCATCATCGATGGAGAGCTCACACCCCTGCCCATGATGGAAAGCCTTCGGAGGAAGGTCACCGGAATCGGGTGAGTCGGGCGGCCGTGGCCTTCGAGCCGGCGCCTTCTGCCTGTGGCCTTCTAGTAGTCGACCGGCCTCAGATAAAACTCTCCGATCGCCGTGGATGAAAGCATCGCTACCGTCGGTAGCTCTCTCTTCCAATGCGTCGCCGACAGCCGATGCCAGACGCAGTCAACGTCGTTTTCGGGGAACCCGTCGCGTTTGAGTTCGTCAACCGTATGCCCACTGAGAAGCCAGTGAAGGATTGGATCGGCTTTATGGTAGGAAATACCGAGCTCATCCTCATCGTGCACTCCCCGAACCAAGTCGGCCGACGCGGGTTTGTCGATGATGACGTCGGGCACACCGAGGTGCCTGGCTAGCTCCCAGACCTGCGTCTTGAAGAGATCCCCCAGCGGGTTGATCGGCGGTGAATCGTCCGCGTGCCATGTGTAGTACCCGAGGAGGCGCTCCGATTTGTTTCCGGTCCCAAGCGGGAGTGCCCCGAGCTTGGCGGACTGGTCGAATAGGATCACTGATCGCAGGCGGGCCGCCAGGTTGCCTCGGCGGAGGGGCGAAAGGTCAGGTTCATGTTCCAGGACGTATGCGTCCACCGCACTCGTAATTTCGATCGTCCTGCTTTCGGCACCGCACGCCTCTAAAACGAGGTCCGCATGGTCCAAGCTCTCCTGGCTCGACGTCGCGTAGGGAAGGCGAAACGCCGTCACATTCTCGGGGCCGAGCGCGCGCACCGCCAAGAAGAGCGACACGCTCGAGTCCACTCCTCCGGATAGACCGATCACCACGCGCTCGAAGCCCCGTTGAGCCACTTCTTCCCGGATGAACTCCAGCAGCGCCGTCTCGATGCTGACTAGATCCAGATCGAGTAGCGCATCGTCCTCGGGATGGACAGGCGTATGTGCGGTCGAGTCCTCGGATTCGAGCTCGCGCCCAGCCGGGTCCGAACCAACTCTGTCCGACGGGCGTGCCGCATCCGGGCTCTGTGCGGCGGCCAGTGACGCCTGTAGGTGTGGCAGTGTTTGCTCGAGATCGGCCAATAAGGGCGACGCCACACGGGCCCGGTCCAAGGCGGCCGACTCCAGCTCGGCTACGGTCACACCCTCCTCGAACAATGGGCCACGAGCCAGTACCGCACCGTCTGGCGCAACCGCGATGGATCCGCCCGGAAAAACCTTTCCGCCCTCTGAGCCGACGAGTTGACTCACCACCACGAACACGCCGTGCTCGAGGGCTGTAGCGGGGGCCAATGCCTCCCAACGACTCAGGTTATGGGGACGTCCTTCCCCACCCGGAGTGAAGTCACGCGCGGGAGACGCACTCACCGCGATGATTAACTCTGCGCCCCCTACGGCCAAGATGGTGGGCGGCAGCGAGTGCCACATTTCCTCACAGATGAGGAGACCTACGCGTCCGAATCTGGTATCGAACGCCCGGACACTCTTCCCTGCCTCAACGAAGCGTGCCTCGTCGAAGACGCCGTATGTCGGCAGAAACATCTTCCGGTGGACGTGGGTCGCCTCCCAGCCTTGCTCGCCAGGCGTCAGATATATCACGCTGTTGTGGAGCCTCCGACGATGCCGCTCGAAAAAACCGAGCACCACATCGGGAGCCCCTTCCGGTGGCGGGCCCAGTCCTTCGGCGACTGACGTGGCCGAGCATGCTGCCTCGGCAACACCACCTTCCAGGAAATAGCCGGTCAGAACAGCCTCGGGGAACACCAGAAGATCGACCGTCCCTGTTTGCTCGGAGACCATCTCACCAATTCGGGCGATGTTGGACGCGACATCAGCCTTCTTGGGTTTGAACTGGGCGAGCCCTACCCGTAGCTTGGGCCCTCCGGGCGGTAGTTTCATGAGCGACGTCTCCGGGGTACGTCTGCAATTAAACGTAAGACAACAGTCTCTCGACAAAGTAAGGATTCAACGTCCGAAGTCGAAGGCCCTTGCGTATCGATCGGAACGAGGCAGGATTGCATGGGGTTTATCAACTGGCCTCACGACTGTTGCCCAGACTGAAAGTGAACCCATGATCCGTAAGCCCGTCCTCAGCCTTGTGTTGGCCCTGGTCCTCGTCTTGCCTTCGGCAGGCCATTCCCAGAATGACACAGGAGGGAGCCGCTCCGGAAGCCAGGCGGCCGCAACCCCGGGGGCGCAGGAGTTCCTCAGCGCCTTTCAGATCATTCGTGACTACGCCTTAGAAGTACACTCTGACTCGACACTCTGGTTCCGTGCCGTCGATGGGCTAATCCAAGAACTCAACGACGCGTATGCGCAAGCGTTCGCGCCGGCTGAGTACGACGAATTTCAGGAGAGCAATACCGGCAACTATGCGGGCATTGGAGTTCAGATCACGACCCTCAACGAAGTCATCACCATCACGGCTGTATTCACGGGCACTCCCGCCGAGGAGTCCGGCCTCCAGGTCGGAGACCTGATCATTGCGGTGAATGAGGAGAGTACCGAGGGATGGACAACCGGGGACGCGTCTGATGCGATCCGTGGCGAAGTAGGAACGACCGTCGACCTTTCGATCGCTCGCCAGGGACTCAGTGTCCCGCTCAGGCCGACTGTGCGCCGGGACAGTGTCCACGTCGTAGCTACCGAGACGGATCTGGTGGGCGAAAACATCGCCTATATCGCGCTCGACCGCGTCGCTCGCGGCTCGGCCGACGAGGTGGAGGACGCCCTCTCCGACTTGGAGGACGCACGTGGATTTATCCTCGACCTGAGGGGTAATCCGGGCGGGTACCTCGACGAATCTCTCAGTCTCGCGGATCTCTTCCTCCCCGAAGGAGCCCGCCTTGCCAGTGCTGAAAGTCGTGTGCCGGGTGAAACGGGCAGCAGCCTGGACGAGGCGTGGACAGCCGAAGGCCCGGATCGTATACCGGGTAAACCCATGATCGTGCTCGTCGATCGATTCTCCGCATCCGCGTCCGAGATCATTGCCGGAGCCTTACAGGATCACGACCGGGCTTTGGTGATTGGCGAGAGGACTTTCGGAAAGGGGGTCTTTCAGAACGTATTCCGGCTTAGCGAAACACGTCACCTCAGGCTCACGACCGGCGAGTGGTATACCCCGTTACGGAGGTCCCTCCACAGGCCTCGGACGGCTCAGGGTAACCCCCTGCCCGAAGATCCGAGCACTTTCCCCGTGGTGACGACTCCAGCCGGGCGTGAACTGGTCGCTGGGGGCGGGGTGTTCCCCGATCTCGAGATCAGAAACGACACCCTCACGCTCCTCGAGCGCGAGTTCACCTCTCAGGCGGCCACCGCAGGCGTGCCGCTGAACCCCCGCATCGAGGAGTTTTCGTTCGATCAATCCCAAAAGCTGCGGGCCGATGGCAACGATCCTGCAATCGATCCCGCCGCCTTCGAGGATTTCCTGACCGGGCTCGTCGAAGAGGGTGCCGACCGAGTGTTACTGGATAACGAAGAGGTGCGGAGCTATCTGGAATACTTGGTCGTTCAGCGTATTGCCCGACGGATGGACCGGATCGGTCAGGCCATGGAGGTCCGGGCGCTCCGTGATCCGGTCCTCGCGGAGGCCCTTCGGCTCTTGGATGAGGTTGAAACCCAAACTGAACTGTTCACCGCCGCTGACGGGTCGAACGCGAATCAGTCGAATTAGGCTCGACGTCTACGACCTCGGGTGGTACTTACGATGGACGTCACGTAGATACTGGAGATCCAGGTGCGTATAGATCTGGGTCGTCGAAATGTCTGCGTGACCTAGAAGTTCCTGGACCGCCACCAGATCCGCGCCACCCTCCAGTAAGTGCGTCGCATAGGTGTGCCTGAGCACATGCGGGGACACGCTACCCTCGATGCCAGCCAGCCGCGCAGCAGCCTTGACGATCTTCCATACGGTCGTCCTAGACAGAGGACGCCCTCGCTGATTCAGAAAGACATACCCCCTGCCCTTACCCTTTTCCAAGGCCGGCCTCACCTCATGTAGGTATCGGGAGAGAGCCGCGCACGCCGGACGGCCGAGCGGGACCATGCGCTCCTTTGAGCCCTTTCCGAAGACCGTACATAGTCCCTCCTCCAGATCGAGATTGGTCAAGAGCAGGCCCACGAGCTCCGAGACCCGCACTCCGGTGGCGTACAGAAATTCCAGGATCGCTCGATCGCGCCAGTGCACGGACGAGTCCAAACGCGGTGCCTCCAACAGGGCGGCGACAGCGGCGGCATCGAGGACCTCTGGAAGTGGCCGGGCAACGCGTGGGCTTTGAAGCCCCTCCGTCGGGTCGCTTTCCAAAACGCCCTCCTCCACCAGAAAGCTGAAGTAGGTACGGAGCGCCGACTGAGCACGGCTCACGGAGCTAGAGGCAAGACCGACGTCGCCGAGGTGGAAGACATAGTCCCGCACATCATCCGCCCCCACCGACGACGGGTCGTTGCGCCCCTTCATGACAGCGAAGGTGATGAATCTTTCGAGCTCCCGGCCATACGCGCTGACCGTAAGTGGGGAGAGGCCTCTCTCGAAATTCAGATGTTCGGCGTATTGTTCGGCCCGAAATTTGCTTGGCTCATTCATTCGGTTGTTGGGGTTCGTCAGCCTGCTGCCCCGGCCCCGACCCCACCTCGGCATCCACTCCTCCAGTCCCCCGCGAACGGAACCACCACCAGACCAACAGCGCAAGAATCACGCCCGCGATACTGGCCAGGGTCCAGTTGAGACGGGTTTGTGTCCTCAGGAGATGGTCGATGTTGCGCCCGGCGAATGCTCCGATCCAGACGAGGGCTCCATACCAGATCGCCGAAGCCAGCAGGAGGGGGAACACCACTGTAAGTGGACGCTGTCGGATGAGACCCACAAACACGGGCGCGATCGCCCGCAACCCCGGCAAGAACCGTGTGTAGAAAATGGCCGCCGCCCCCCACCGCTGGTGAAACTTTCGCACGATTCCGACTTGCTTTGGGTCGAGCAGGTATCTCCCGAGTCGAGTCTGGAAAAACACATCGCCGTAGCGATAGGCGACCGTGTAGACCGCAAGTGCAGAAAGCACGTTGGCTGTCCACGTGACAAAGAAGACGACCCCCACTGCAGCGCTTCCTCGGGCAGACAAAAAACCGCCGAGCAGCACGAACGTGTCTGCGGGAATCGGAGGGACGACGTTCTCCAGCGCGGCGCCCACACCCAGAACCAGATACATCAGGAACGGGGGTACGTCCCCCAGCCAGACCAGAAGCCCGTCCACGTTCTCGTTCAACCGAAAGCTGTTGCGGAGGCAAAGCGAGCCGCCTTAGGGGACCCGACGGGCGTCATCGCCTCCCTCCCTCTCCAGAAGTGCCACCGCGTGCACTGCCATACCCTCCCCAGACCCGATCCAGCCCATACCCTCGTTCGTTTTCCCTTTGACGGAAATGGCATCGGGAGTGGTACCGAGTACCTCTGAGAGCCGCGCTACCATTTCCTGCGCGTTGGGGGCGATCTTGGGCTGCTCCGTGATCACGGTGACGTCGAGATTGCAGATCCGGAAGTTGGATTCACCGATGAGTTCTACGGCGCGCGCCAGCAATTCCATAGAGTCCGCGTCCTTCCACCGAGCCTCGGAAGGGGGGAAATGCCGCCCGATGTCACCCAAGGCTGCGGCGCCCAACAAGGCGTCCGTGACCGCGTGCGCGATGGCATCTCCGTCGGAGTGCCCTCGAAGTCCGGGGTGATCCGGGATCCGGACACCACCAAGCACAAGGGGACGTGCCCTGTCGAAGCGGTGCGAGTCGTATCCGAAGCCAATCCTCATCGAGCCCATCGTAATCGCCCCCCGTTCAGCCCATTGGAGCTTTCCCAGTGGAGCTATTGCCCTCCCCAGGCCCGAATGGCCAAACAAGCGTTGTGCCCGCCAAATCCGAAGGAGTTGGAAAGTGCTACGTTCACCGGGCGTTCGACGACACCGTGCGGTGCGTAGTCGAGGTCACAATCCGGGTCTGGATCGGTCAAGTTGATGGTGGGGGGAATAAGACCATGCTGGCAGACCAACGCCGTGACAACGGCCTCGACGCCGCCGGCCGCACCCAGCAGGTGGCCCGTCATGGATTTCGTCGAGCCCACGATCGCCGAATACGCTGAATCCCCCAGAACTTGCTTGATCGCCGCGGTCTCGTTCCGGTCATTGGCTTGGGTCGACGTACCGTGGGCGTTGATGTAGTCCACGTCCTCTGCGTTCACTCCCGCGTCATCCATGGCCATCCGTATGGCGTGTTGGGCACCCCGTCCCTCCGGCGCCGGCATGGTGATGTGGTGGGCATCAGCCGACACACCATATCCGATTACCTCGGCGACGATCGTCGCACCACGGGCATCCGCCGTCTCGAATGCCTCCAAGACGACACAACCAGCTCCCTCTCCGATCACGAATCCGTCCCGGCCCTTGTCGAAGGGGCGGGAGGCAGAAGCGGGATCATCGTTTCTGGTGGAGAGCGCCTTCATGGACGCGAATCCGGCCACGGCCAGCGGAGTGATCGTGGCTTCCCCGCCCCCGGCGATCATTACGTCGGCATCACCGCGCTCGATGAACCGAAACGCATCCCCGATTGCGTGGGCGCCTGACGCGCACGCGGATACCGTCGCATAATTCGGCCCCTTCGCCTCGAAGCGGATCGAAATCAGGCCCGCCGCAATGTCGGGAATGAACATAGGGATGAAGAAAGGGCTCACTCGCCTAGGACCGCGCGCGTGCAGCTGATCATGCTGGGCTTCCATTGTGGCGATGCCGCCGATTCCGCTGCCGAAGATCACACCAAAGCGTTCGGCGGAGACACCGTGGGGTGCGCCCTCGAGTCCGGCGCTTCGCATGGCCTCGGCGGCGGCCCCGACGCTGAACTGCGCGAAACGGTCGTACCGACGAGCTTCCTTCTTCTCGAGGAAATTGAGGGGATCGAAGTCTTTCACCTCACAAGCGATTCGGGAGGTGAACTCCCGCGTGGCCTCGAAAATGGTGATGGGTGCCGCCCCGCTCCCGCCGGCCAACAACTGGCCCCAGGTCGCCGGCACGTCATTTCCTACCGGAGTGATCGCCCCCAGGCCCGTAATAACCACCCTACGACGGCTATCGCTCATCGCCAGAACGCCCTTACAATAGAGGTTCTAGTGGCCTCACGACTCCTCGCGCTTCTCGATGTAGGCGATCGCTTCGCCCACAGTACGCATCTGCTCCGCATCTTCGTCCGGAATATCGATGGTGAACTCTTCTTCGAACGCCATCACAAGCTCTACGGTATCCAGAGAATCGGCTCCGAGGTCGTCGACGAAGGAAGCGTCGTTAGTGACCTTCTCCGGATCCACTCCCAACTCGTTGATAATGATTGCCTTGACCTTCGCGGCAGTGTTGTCAGCCATGGTGCCTCCGAAAAAGTGAGTCCAATATGTGTCAGGTCGATCCGACCACTCAGATCAGGATCACCTTTAAATGGCCATCCCTCCGTCTACCGCCACGACCTGGCCGGTAATGTAGCGGGCTCCGGGTCCCACAAGAAAGCGTGCCAGCCCACCCACGTCTTCAGGCTCGCCAAAACGCCCAAGCGGAATTCGCGAATGTAACTCTTCCAGTGCGATTTCGGGCAGCTCTGACGTCATGTCGGTCGTGATGAAGCCCGGCGCGATCGCGTTGCACCGGACCCCTCGTGGCGCGAGCTCCTTCGCGATGCTCTTCGTAAACCCGATGAGGCCGGCCTTGGAAGCAGCATAGTTCGCCTGACCGGCGTTTCCAATGACTCCAACCACCGACGTGATATTCAAGACCACACCCTGCCGCCGCCTCATCATCCCACGGGCGAGAGCGTGTGTCATGTTGAACGCGCCCTTGAGATTGACTGCGAGGACTTCATCCCACTCCTCTTCCTTCATTCGGATGAAGATGTTGTCCCGGGTGATGCCCGCGTTGTTCACCAGGATGTCAACTGGCCCCAACTCCTCTTCGAGCTCGGCGACCATCACTTTGACACCAGCCGACTCACTTACGTCGCAGGCGTACCCCTTGTGCCCAGAACCCTCGAGCGAGGCCGCGGCTGCCGCGGCTGGCTCCCCGTTACGCGCCACTACGGCCACTACGGCGCCGGCACGAGCAAGTTCCTGTGCGATCGCAAGCCCAATACCACGGGAGCCTCCCGTGACGAGCGTAACCTGTCCTTCGAGTTCCTTCATGGGTGGTGCCTCAAGGTTCCCATTCATCGAGATCTTCCGGCTCACCAAGAGATACGCACGGAATGCGTCTTACGATCCTCCGGTTCAGCCCGCGTAACACCGATCCAGGTCCGATCTCCAGGAACTGGTCTGCACCGCAGTCCGCCATGTGCAGGACTGAGGCCGCCCACTGTACAGGCGTGGTGAATTGTCGAATCAATAACGCCCGTGCCGCGTCTCCTGTCGATACCGGCTTCGCGGTAACATTGGCGATAACAGGGAACGCGGGATCGTGAAAGGACAGAGGTGCGAGCCAATCCTCGAATTCCGCCTCCGCCGGCGCCATCAGCGGTGAATGAAATCCTCCGGAAACACTCAGCCGGACCACGCGTTTGGCGCCGGCCTTCATGGCGTAGTCCATCGCCAGCTCCACGCTAGCGAGGTCCCCGCTGATGACCACCTGACCTGTGGCGTTGAAGTTCGCAGGGACACACACGCCGGCTTCGTCCTGCGCCTGCTCGCAGACCGAAACGACGGATTCATCATCGAGTCCGATCACGGCGGCCATCGTACCGGGCCGCTCGAGTCCGGCGGCGTACATCAGTTCTCCGCGCAAGCGCACGGTGAGCACGGCCTCGGCGAAATCGAGCGTGCCCGCCGCGACGTGAGCGGAGAACTCCCCCAAGGAGTGCCCCGCGGCCATGCCCACCTCGCCGAGGCGGCCCTGGATGACCCGGTTTACCGCAGTGGAATGGACGAGCATCGCCGGTTGGGCGTTTTTCGTGAGTACGAGGTCCTCCTCGGGCCCCTCCCAAGCGAGTTTGGAGATCGAGAACCCCAAGACGTCGTCCGCCTCTTCGAACACACAGGCGGCCTCGGGATAAGTATCCGCCAGGGAACGGCCCATCCCCACGTGTTGGGAGCCTTGTCCAGGGAAAAGAAGTGCGAGGCTCATGATCAGGGACAGCTCATTCCTACCAGCGAACAGCCATGGCGCCCCACGTCAACCCAGCCCCGAACGCGACGAGTAGTAGCTTCATGCCGCGCTGTAATCGCCCCTCTTCGATCGCCTCGTCCATCGCCACCGGAATGGTTGCCGAGCTCATGTTTCCGTATCGGTCGACGTTGACGAACACTTTCTCCATGGGCAGGCCCACGTAGCGGGCAGTCCCCTTGATTATTCGGATGTTCGCTTGATGGGGGAACACCAGGTCCACGTCCTCCAGTTCCCAGCCGGAGAGTGCCAGCGCCTGCTTGGAGGCATCCGCCATCGCCCGCACCGCATGCTTGAACACCTCTGGTCCAGACATGCGTAGAAGATGTGTCCGATCCCGTAGTACTTCTTCGTCCATCGGGATTGCGGCTCCACCCGCTGGGCGATAGAGGAGTTCCCCCAGGTTCCCGTCGGATTGGTGGTGCGTACCCAGGATACCCCGCTCCTCCGAGGATTTGCGCACGATCACGGCGCCCGCTCCGTCGCCGAATAACACACAAGTGGAGCGATCCTCCCAATCTACGATCGAAGACATCTTCTCCGTCGCGATGACGAGGGCGATTTCACCACGACCCGTCGAGAGATGACCCTCCGCGAGCGTGAGCGCATAGATAAATCCCGAGCAGGCGGCAGTAATGTCGAAGGCGACCGCTTTCCTTGCCCCTATGAGAGCCTGGATATCGCAGGCCGTAGCGGGGAGCCAACGGTCGGGGGTGGCCGTCGAAACGATGAGGATATCCACGTCTTCGGGCGCCACCCCAGCCCGCTCCATCGCGATCCGAGCGGCGCCAGCACCCATATGGGCGGCGGTCATCCCTGGAGGCGCGAGCCGGCGTTCACGGATTCCGGTTCGCTCGACGATCCACTCATCAGAGGTCTCGACGATGGATTCCATATCTCGATTCGTCACCACGCGGTCAGGCAAGTACCGGCCTGTAGACGCGATTTCAACGAGAGGAGTCGCCGCCGTCAAACCGCGCTACCCGATTCGGTTGGCCGGGCCAGCGCCCCTATGAAGTGAGAAACCATCGAGGCCTTGGCTGCCCGGTCCGCAACATAGATCGCACTTTCGATGGCTTTTGGCGGCGAACTTCCATGGCAGATGATCGGAATCCCATTCACACCGAGCAGTGGCGCACCGCCCGTTTCCGTATAGTCCAACAACCGGAAAACCTCCTCGAGATCATGGCCGTTCTGCGCGTCGCCCAAGGCATTCGTCAACAAGCCCACGATGAAGCTCGCCACCGATTCGTAAAACTTAAGAAGCACGTTCCCGACGAATCCATCGCACACCAGAACGTCGCATCCACCCTCGACAATACCGCGGCCTTCGACGTTTCCCACGAAGTTGAGGCCGCTTCCCGCTAACAATTCGTACGTCGCCACAGCCAGATCGTCACCTTTCTTCGGCTCCGCGCCAATATTGAGAAGCCCGACACGGGGATCGGCGATACCCATCAGGTCTTGGGCGTACACCTTCCCCAAGTGCGCGAACTGAACGAGCTGGTGTGGTTTGCAATCGACGTTCGCCCCCGCGTCCAAGAGTAACAGCGGACCACCCGCCGAGGGGACCACGGTACCGATCGCTGGACGATCCACTCCCTCCAAAGATCGGAGAATGAAAAGCGATGCCGCCATGACGGCACCGGTAGACCCTGCGCTGATGAACGCGTCGGCCTCACCTTCCTTATGAAGGCCCAGGCCCACAGCGATGGACGAATCGGGTTTGTGCCTCAGAACCGTCGAGGGGGGCTCGCCCGACATGATCCGTTGAGAGGAGTGGACGATGCTCAGTCGGTCGGCCGGAAATCCAGAGTGCTTGTCGAGTTCCGTCTCAAGTACATCGGAGTCCCCGACGAGGATGATGTCGAAGTCCGATCCAGGGTTTTTCAGAGCGTTGATGGCGCCGGCTACCTCGACTGCCGGAGCCGCATCCGTACCCATGGCATCGAGGGCAATCCGCACGTCGATCGCTCTAGACTAGTCTAAGTCGGGGTCCAGCACCTGCTCACCACCGTAGTACCCGCAACTGGGGCACACTCGATGTGGGATCTTGGGATCCCCGCAGCGAGAGCAGGTATTTGTGACCACCGGCTCAGCTTTATAATGAGTGCGGCGCTTACGCTTGCGCTGCTTCGAAGTTCTTTTTTTCGGTACAGCCATCGGCCTTACTCACTTGTTCTCGAGTGCTCTGAGGGCATCCCACCGCGGGTCAATACCTCCCGGCGAACACTTACATTCCGACTCGTTCAGATTCTCACCGCAGCCGGCGCACAGACCACGACAATCATCCCTGCATTCGGCAAAGGCGGGTATCGCGAGGATCACCTCTTCCCGAACGTACGGTTCGAGGTCGATCTCTCGGACGCCCATTTCAAGGCGGTGCGTCTCAGTATCGTCGTCCTCCAACAGATCCGGTGGTGCGAAGAGAAGCGTGATATCAACATCGACTCGGTGCTTGACGCGATCCAGACACCGACGGCAATCCTGGCTCACTGCACCGACCACGCTACCCACCACCACCAACTCGCCGGACCCTGCCCAGGTGGCGTTCAAGATAACGTTGAAGGGCTTCTCATTTACGAAGGGAAGACCCTCGTCGTCCGCCTCGATCCGCCCTTCGACTCGCAGCGTTCCTCGTCGCTCCAAGTCAAACAAATCGAGTTTGAGCATGGTCGGAAAAACTATCCCAAGCCCCAGAGGGAGTCAACGCGTGGGAGGTCAGGAAAGGCCGCAAATTAGCGGTTTAGTCTCTCAAGGGCTGACCTGTTCATCTCCGGAAAAAAAGAAAGCGATTTCGACCACAGCGTTCTCGTCCGAATCCGATGCATGGATCGCGTTGCGCTCCTTTGACCCCGCGAACAGCCTGCGAACCGTTCCTTCATCGGCTTCAGCAGGATCGGTCGCTCCGATTACCGCACGAAGCTTCCTAACTGCATCTTCGGCCTCCAACACTATCGGAATGACGGCACCTGATGTCATAAAGGTCACCAGGGAGTCGAAGAACGGGCGCTCTTTATGAACAGCGTAGAACGCAGCAGCCTGGGCCGTGTTCATTTCGGTCATTCGCAAAGCTCTGACTGTAAAGCCGGAAGCTTCGAGATGGGCAAGAATATTTCCCGCTTTACCGGACTCCACCGCATCCGGCTTTATGATTCCGAGCGTAAGGCTCATCTAACTCTGTTCCTCTTGAAAAGGCGATTCTTCGTGCTCGACCGATGTATTCGAGAAGAGCCAGCGAAGCACTTCCCCACGCGTGAGGAAGCCAACCATCTCTCCGTCCCGAATTACCGGGAGTTGTTCGACGCCCCTGTTCACCATGATCGACGCCGCCTCGATGAGGTTCTGATTTTCTGAAACACACATCACGGTACGAGTCATGACTTCCCTCGCCGTCGGCTCTCCCCGTGCGGCCGCATGACCGCCACCGACGCTCTCTGCTCGGGCCCGTGAGACGAGCTCGTCCAACGCGGTCCCGGTCGTGACGACACCGAGGAACTCGTAGTCCTCGCCTACCACGGGAACTGCCTGAAGATCCCTCCTAACCATGAGATCCACCACCTCCGAGTATGGCGTATCCGGATATACTCGATATTGGATGGGCTCGACCATGTCCTCTACGAGAAGACTCCGCTGGGGATCTAGGTCCATGAACACGGCTACGCTCTCAACGTCGGCGCTTGAGCGTGCGTTCAAGATTGGAGCGACGCTTGCTTCTTCCTGAAAAAACCGCCTCAGGGTGGGGAGCATCTGATCTCCCATGGAAACAAGCCGGCGCGGAGTCAGGATTAGCAGGAGCGCTTCGGAGTCGGGATTGCCTCCGGGGGCACCGACTCCGCTCGCTTCGACGGCGCCTACGATCGCAGCAGCGTCGGTCTCATCTCCCGTGAACCCCACGGGTGAAACACCGATAACCGCGGAGATTTCGTCGACGTCAACGGACTCCGCGAGAGCCACGACAACGCGTTCGTGTATTCGACAGATCTCCCCAGATGCGCCCGCGACAAGATCTACGGCGAGCTTCTCCGCGGCCTCGTTTGAGAGCCGGGAAACGGCTCGGAGCGAACTGGTCAGAGCCCCCCTGAGATCCAGACCGTCGAGCGGAACGAGAATCGCCCCGCGCCGAAGCATTTCAACGACTTTCACGGGAAGGCTCTCATGCAGGAAGCACGCCTTGGATGAGTCGTACGATATCCACAGGACGTTTGGCTACCGAGATTCCGTTCTCTTCAAGAATTTTCATTTTTTCTTCGGCGGTCCCCGAGGAACCACTGATAATCGCACCGGCATGGCCCATGCGGCGACCGGGGGGGGCGGTCTGGCCGGCGATGAATCCTACGACCGGAACACGCAGGTTCTCCTTCACCCACTGGGCGGCCTCCTGTTCGTCGGTACCCCCGATCTCTCCTATCATGACGATCGCTTCGGTATCGCCGTCATCGGCAAACGCCTCGAGTGCATCGACGAAATTCGTCCCGATCAGCGTATCACCGCCGATTCCCACGCAAGTAGTCTGTCCGACTCCGGCGTTGGTAAGATGGATCACCGCTTCGTACGTCAGTGTCCCCGAGCGAGAGATAACACCCACTGGTCCGGGTGTTACGATGTTGCCCGGAATAATACCCACCTTCGCCTTCCCTGGAGAGATGACACCAGGACAATTCGGCCCCAAAATCCGCGTGCCGTGATCCCGCGCGAACGCGTGCGCGCGCGCCATATCTTGCACCGGAACACCCTCGGTGATGGCCACAACGAACGAGACTCCAGCATCCGCGGCTTCCTCAATCGCACCCGCAGCGAAGGCAGGCGGCACGTACACGACCGAGGTGTTGGCCCCGGTCTCGGCTACGGCCTCATCCACCGTGTTGAAGATCGGCACGCCCGCACCGTCGGGGCCGGCGAAGGTTCGCCCGCCTTTTCCCGGTGTAACACCCGCCACGACGGCCGTCCCGTACTCCATCATTTGAACTGTGTGGAACGACCCGTCTCGGCCGGTAATCCCTTGGACCACCAGCCTGGTATTCTCCTCGACTAAGATCGCCATCTATCGTCTCTTCTTATTTATTCACGAGAGGGACTAACTACAGACTTCGGAGGCTCCGTTAGCCGGCATTCGCCATCTCCACGCCTCGCTCGACCACGTCGTCCATCGAAGAGGACGCCGAGAATCCAGCTTTCGCAAGAATTTCGAGCCCTTCCTCCTCGTTCGTCCCGGTGAGTCGAATCACGATCGGTGGTTTGATATCGATGCGTGTTGTTGCCTCGATGATGCCTCGTGCAACATCGTCGCAGCGAGTAATTCCCCCGAAAATGTTGATCAGGATGACCTTCACGTTCGGGTCCGAGGTGATGATCTCCAGCGCGGAGACAACTTTTTCGGGGTTGGAGGAACCGCCAATATCGAGGAAATTGGCCGGCTCGCCACCGTAATACTTCACAAGGTCCATGGTCGCCATGGCCAACCCAGCTCCGTTGACACAGCACCCGACGTTCCCGTCGAGCTTGACGTAACTGAGATCGGCTTCCCGGGCTCTGGTCTCGGCGGTCGGTTCTGCGGACAAATCCCTGTACTCGACGAGCTCGGGATGCCTGAACAATTCACTGTCGTCGAGACTCATCTTGGCGTCGATCGCCTTGACCTCGCCCGCATCCGTCGAGATGAGCGGATTGATCTCGATCATCGACGCACCGCTCGACGCAAACGCGGCATATAGTTGGTGGATGATCTTGGTGGCTTGCTTCACCAAGGCTGCGTCCTGGTAGAGGGAGTTGGCCAGCCCGTAGGCCTGATGACGCATCAGGCCATAACGGGGGTCGATCGTGAGCTTCCGTATGGCATCCGGATCGGAGTGCGCAACTTCCTCAATGTCGATCCCGCCCTCAGCGGAGACGATGAATGTGGGCGCCTGCGCTTTTCGATCCATGAGGACACCCACGTAGGCCTCCGTATCGATGTCTTCCGCCGGCGTGATGAGCACTTTCTCCACCGTAAGGCCCGAAATCTTCATGCCTAGAATGTTCTCGGCATGCTCACGGACCTCGGACGTCGAGGCGGCCAACTTCACACCGCCCGCTTTACCCCGTCCCCCAGAATGAACTTGAGCCTTCACGACCACAGTCCCCCCATATCGTTCCGCGATCGCTACCGCCTCGTCGGGCGTGGTGGCGACCTCTCCAGGAGGCACTGGTATGCCGTTGGCACGTAGAATTTCTTTGGCCTGATACTCATGGATGTCCATGGCGCTACTAGTTCGTGGGACCGGTGGAAAGTCGCTCGAGGAGGGCGCGGAGTTCGTCGAGCGCGTCTCCGAACCCCTGGAAGTCGCCGGTACGTAGGGCGCCATCGGCCACCTCGAGCAGCGCCAAGGCCTCTGCTGGCCATTGGTCGGTGTCAAGGGAGGGCAGATCCACCGGACCGTCAGCGAAGATCAGGTCAGGGGCAGACGCGTCGGCGATCCGGGCCAGTGCCTGGATCGATTCTTGAAGCGTTTCCTCCATCGCAACGCGGTATCCGTCACTTACGACGAACCGCGTGAGGTCAGGGATCGCGTCCTCTTCGGCAGCAAGGAACACCGGCTCCATGTAGAGAAGTGTTCTGCCGACCGGTACCAGATGGAGATGCCCGGTCCACACCTGGCTCCCGCCGGTTCTCCACAACGAGAACTGCTGCGAGATGACCGGATCCTGCTCGATCAGGGCCTCCACCTGACGTGGCCCTGGTACCTGATCCTCGACGGGGACGTCGAACAGAACGAGTTCGCCGTAACGGTCGGGATCGCTCGAAGCGGTCAAGATGGCCGTAAGGTTTTGCCGTCCACGGGGCACGAACACGGAGGTGAGGAGAAAGTCACTCTCCTCCTCTCCCGGAAGCCGATATAGCCCGTACTCCGGCTGATATGGAACGGGGGTAGTACCCTGGGCCAACTCCTGCGGCAGGGTCCAAACGTCCTGCTGGCCGTGGAACAACGGAGACGTCTCCTGGTGGTACTGGTAGAGGACACGGGCCTGGAGGCTCAGCATGGATCGGGGATACCGGATGTGGTCGCGTAACCCCCCCGGCATGTCGCTCAAGGGCCGAAACAGCCCTGGGAGGCCCTCGGCATATGCCTGAAGCAGTGGATCCACGTCGTCGACGATGTAGAAATTCACTTCGCCCGTGACTCCGTCGATCGTGATCTTCACACTGTTTCGGACGTACCGAACCGCCCTTCCCGCCTCGAGATCCTGCAGCGTCGACAGAGGGAAAGAACTCGTCCAGGTGAATCCCTCCAGAATCCAGACAATGCGCCCTTCGTGAATGACCGGGTAGGGGGCCTCAGGAAACCGGAGAAGCTGCCCAGAAATTCGTGTCACCCGATCCAGAACATCCCTTCGAAACACGAATCTGCTGCTCCGGTTCACCTCCCCGGAGATGAGTAGATTCCAATCTCGGAAGCGCCAAGCGAGGGCCAGCCTCCTCAAGGGTGAATCGAGCTGTATGCCCTCGGGAAAATCGACTCCGGGCTGCTGCTCCCCCCCCTCCACACCTGCCGCATCCCCCGTAGCCACGGAATTGACAATGGCATATTGCTGGGGGCGTATTCCTATGTAGACTTCCGGCCGCGTCAAGTTGACACCTAATGGCGCGTCGTCGCTCGCCGAAAATTCCGGGGGAATCCCAGACACGAACATCGAGGGACGCCCTTCTGGTGTGCGGGCCGTCGCCGCACTGACGACCCCTCCCATCCCCCGGATGTACTCATCCCGGAGGTGTAGGTTCTGCCAGTTCTGATCTTGGATCCCTCTCGGAAGAACCTCCCGTACTGCTACCGTTACCGGGACCAACCCGTCCAGACCTTCGTAGCGGTCCACGGTCACCCCCGAAAACTCGTAGTACGGGTAGCGGGCCTCCAACTGTCGGTAGGTCGTCAGAAGCGCTTGTGGACTCCAGATGGGAAGGCCCTCGAACTGGGCGGCGGCCGCTAGCCAGTCCACGTTGGGGGTCCGCTCGTAATCAAACTCGCGCCGCTCTAGATCCGTCAGGTCGAAACCCATCTTGGTGAACCGCATGTTCTCCAGGATGTACTCCGATTCGCGCTCCAGCTCATTGGGCTCTACCCGAAAGCGCTGTACGAAGGACGGATACACTTGTCCCACAGCCAGTCCACCCGTAATCAAGAGTCCGAAGGTGACCATTAGGGGCACTAGACGGTTCTTGAAGGCGGTCCACAACGCGGCCGCGGACACGGCGAGAGCGAGCACGGTGAGGACGTTGTATGCGAGCATGCGGGCCCCGGCGTCGGTGAATCCGAAGATTCCCTGTACGCCAGAGGATCCATTCAGCAGGAGCACGTAACGGAACACGTAGAACTGCCCAGCCAAGACGGCGAAGAACACGGCGGCGATAACGCCAAGGTGCTTCCGAGGGCGGTCCTCGATTACCAATCGCCCCTGTCCCCATTGGAGCGCCCCGGTGCCGGCATAACCCGCGGCGGAA
>ERZ651768.110-NODE-110-length-57601-cov-16.019522_pt1 | contig 57601 bp, 48 predicted proteins | sample MGYA00514754_ERZ651768 | MGnify/ENA metagenome assembly ERZ651768
AAATCGAATAGCGCGATCTTTTGTGTAATTCGTTGGCGATGGGAAAGACTATCGGGCGGGTAAGAGGCTATGAGTCGCCGTCTGTCGACGGCCTTTTGGAGGTCTGATTCGATCTTGTCTAGACCGTCTAGCGACAGTTTTGAGTTGTGCCGAGTCAACCAGTTGAAACTATCCACCAATCCCAGGTGAGTAATCGTTTCCGGTGAATCGAACATGTCGACTAACAAGTTTTTGGCGAGATAATGGTCGATCGAAACTGGCCGCATGAAAAAGAGATTCGCGAGGTACAGCCCGCCAACGATGAGACCTAGCAGAACGGAATATGCGGAGAATTTAAGGATTTTTCGCATAGGTATTCACGAGTGGTTTCAAGGAACGATTACGCAAAGGTATGTTGCAATCAAGTGCTCGGAGAGGAATTAGCAGTAGAAGCAGCTCCACGCAGGACCTAAGCAAACTTCGGCAGGACGTCCGTTTCGAACAATTCCGACGCCTCTTTACCTTCGGGGGATTGGGCCGTAAATGTTGGTCCGTTTATCGCCAGCCGATCCAAACCGAGATCTTTTAATTCCTCTAACCGATCAACGCACCGCGCTGGATCTCCGACGATAGCAAACCGATCGATGAATTCCGGCGTCACTGCGGACGTTTGTTGAGAATCGCCCCGGCCATGTTCCTTCATATTGTATCGCTCGTGTATCGAATCGAGCACTTCGGCTTGCATCTCATCAACGGGTCCGGAGATGCCTCCGTGCATCACTGAAAATCGGGCAAACAGCGTCGCACCACCCCGAGCTAGTTTCTGCGCCGTTTCAAGGCTGGGATGACAAACAACATTGACGTAAGCGCCAAACGATAGGTTACCTACATCACGGTCTGCTTCTTGTGCAGCGGCCTCGGCCGTTTCAATACCCCACCGCAATCGCTCGATATCGGCGCCGACGGTAAACATCACCCGCTCGGCATGTCTGGCCGCAATCCCAATCACCTTCGGGCCGGTCGCCGCAACCTCGACGGGAACTTTGGGGTCTTGACGTAACCAGCCGATACGACTGGACGCCGGAGTGTCTGCTAACTCCAGTGCTTCGACGTCAGGGGCAATGGAATCGTCGATGGCGCAGTCTTCGAACGCAACTTCGCCTCCGCTCAAATACGTTTGTACGTTCTTCAAATACGTCTCAAAAGTACCGAGTCGCGCAGGTGCTCTCCCCACATGGGCCAACGCCGAGTCTCCCCGACCGATTCCGAGGACGGCGCGACCATCAGATAGTTTCTGGATGCTAGCGATAGCGCTCGCCGTGACGGCAGCGTGGCGCGTAACCGAATTAGTCACTCCTGGTCCCAAGCCCAAATTCGACGTGGCAATCGCCGCTGACGCAAGGGCAACGTACGAGTCACCCGACAAATTCTGCGAATCGACCACCAGCATACCGTGCCAACCAGCGTCTTCTGCATGCCTGCCAAATTCGGCTGCCCGCCGCGGCGCGGAAACCCCTAACGTCCAAAATTGCATGACACTCCCCTCTTGACGAAACACAGATTAAAGCATCGTCGACTCAAGTCTTTGGTAAAGATCGCCAGAACTAGACGGGATCGCGATGTAGTGGCTGACATAAGCAATGGAGACTGCCACCTCCTTTCGAAATCATCGATATATCGGGCGCATATACCTTGAGCCCGTTCGCCAGACATAGTTCATGCAGATTCTTCGCTTCCGACGGAATCATGACTCTGTCATTTCCCAACGCAACGACATTACAGCCCAGACACATGGCATCCTCGAACGTTACCTCGAGGATTTCGATGCTCCGAGACCTGACCCATTCCACTAGTTCCGGTTCGACGACCTCGGTGCACATGGCCGCCAGACCTTCCGTTAACATCGCGAAGAAAACATCCAAATGCACGAAGAACGGGTCAAACTGGTAGGTCTTTAACTCCCAACCTTCAGGTTCGATCCAGCTTTTCAACTGGTCAACGGCAACCTTCTGCGTACGGTCGGTGTCCGAAAAACCGCAAAGAATCGAACCCGGCTTAACAACCTGGAAGTCGCCACCCTCGAACGCACCTGCAGTGATCACGTCGTAAATAGGAATGTCGTTGTCATGATAGAAGCGGATAACTGGCCCATATTCGCCGCGTCGCCACCAGTGTCCCATCTGGGCGATGACTGGTCCCCAAGGCGTCATCACGGATGAGTCTCTTGAAAACACCTGGTAGGGCAGTGCTGGATCAGCCTGGAGCTTATGCACCGTCACGCCGGCGTCTCGGTAGCAAGCCTCCATCTCGGCGTGCTGCTGTTTGGCAATCTCGAGGTCGAACTTGTGACCGAGGCGGATTGTTCGCCGCGATACGGAGCTCGTTTCTAGCCAACGATAATTCTCAATCGGACCGAGCAAAACCTCACGCAATACGCCGTATTCCGAGTTCATACCCCAGTCGCTTAGTTCGCGGGTGCCGCCCCCTTCGACCCGGTGTTTCAACGCAAATTCAGACATAAAGATGTACGCGTTCGCTTTTAGTGTTGATTGGCTCGCTCGAGCATCGCATGCAATAACACATTGCAACCGGCTTCGAGCTCCTCGGGTTTGGCGTTTTCCGCCTCGTTATGGGAAAGACCGCCTTCACACGGCACGAAGATCATTCCTGTAGGCGCCACGCGCGATACGTAGACCGAGTCATGACCGGCGCCCGAAACCATCTCTTTATTGGAGTATCCGAGCAGATCGGCCGCGCGCTGGACAGCGGCGATGCAATCTCCATCGAATTCAACCGCGGGGGATTGCCATTCGTCGTGAATCGAATATCCAAGTCCGAAGCGATCAGCCTCCTCGGCCGCAATGAAGCGGAGGCGCCGATCCATTTCATCAAGAACGGCTTGTTCCGGATGGCGCATATCGATCGAGAGCACAATCTTCTCGGGGACCGTATTACGGCTTCCGGGATCCAGACGAATGTCACCGAAGGTCATCCTTCCCCAAGGACCATTTTCGGCAGCGAGTTCGTAATATCTCTTCACAATCGAATGAAGCCCCATAAAAGGATCACGACGATCCTCCATCGGCGTTGGACCCGCGTGGCAAGCGTCACCCTCGATTGTTAGGTCGTACCAGTTCATTCCCTGCACACCCGTCAATACACCGATCGTCAGTCCCTCGTTCTCAAGAATGGGGCCCTGCTCGATGTGCAGCTCAAACGCTGCAGCCACGTCCTTTTCATCGATCGAAACTTCGTCGAGATAACCAAGGCGCTCCAGCTCTTCGCCAATTGAAATACCGTTCTTGTCGGTTCTACCGTGTCCGTATTCGAGACTGAACTCACCGGCCCAGACGCCCGAGCCAATCATTGCCGGGGAGAAGCGCGCGCCCTCTTCGTTGGTCCAAACGACAATTTCGAGCGACCTATCTGTCGCCAGTTTTTCGTCATTGAGGGTTCGCACGACCTCAAGCCCGGCAAGCACTCCATAAACACCATCGAACTTGCCACCCGTCGGCTGAGTGTCCAGGTGGGATCCGGCGATGACGGGCGCTAACGATTCGTCGCGGCCAGTCCGACGGGCGAATAAGTTACCCATTGCGTCGACGCGAACGGTGCACCCGGCATGGGTACACCATCCAACAAATATATCGCGGCCCACTTTGTCCTCGTCGGTCAACGCCTGACGGTTACAGCCTCCTTTGGACGTCGCGCCGACCTCGGCCATCTCCATGAGCGATGACCATAGGCGCTCGCCGTTGACAAATAACTTATCGTTTTGCATAAGCACTTTCTTCGAACAAAGACGACGGCCGGCAACACGGAATCCGATAGTCCATGATATTTGCCGTGCACGAGAAAACTAAAGAATAACCGCTCGCCGAGGGGAAATCCTGAAACCGCGATGGGGCGGTTAGCAGTGATCCCGGCAAGATGCGCGAAGGCTCAAGCCGAAGATGCCTGACGGGCTACCGAGACAGAAGGGAATGCGACAACGTCGGCAGCCGCACGGTACTGACACTTCAGTTCGCACGCGATCGCTTTATGGTTGATGCAGCCATCATGAACATTCAGACCTTGCGCTAAATGCGGATCGCGACCCAACGCCTCCCGCCACCCCAGGTTCGCCAGTTGCTTAACGAACGGTAGCGTCACGTTCGTCAATGCGAATGTCGAGGTTCGAGGTACCGCGCCCGGCATATTTGTTACGCAGTAATGCACGACACCATCGACTACGTAGGTAGGTTCTGAGTGCGTCGTTGGCCGACTGGTTTCGAAACATCCACCCTGGTCGATAGATATATCGACCACGACGGCACCATGCTGCATGCGTTTCACGTGTTCCTCAGTGATGAGTTTTGGCGTTGCTGCGCCGGTGACGAGGACTGCGCCAATGACAAGGTCTGCCTCGGTAATCAACGAATCGATCGCATGTTTGGTCGAAAATACTGTTCGAACGCGACCCCCGTATAACGCATCGATTCGCCTTAACTGTGGTACTGAACGATCTACAACCGTCACATCGGCACCAAGGCCAACAGCCATCTCAATCGCATGGCTACCGGCGACGCCACCGCCGACGACTAACACTTTTGCTGGCGCTACTCCGGGTACGCCGCCCAGCAAGACGCCGCGACCCCCATTTACCTTTAGTAACGCATTTGCGCCCGCCTGAACGGACAAGCGGCCCGCAACTTCGCTCATTGGAACGAGCAGTGGCAACGAGCCATCGTTAGCCGTCACCGTCTCATAGGCAATTGCCGTGATTCCGATTTGGACTAGGGCCCGAGCCAATTCCGGATCAGCGGCTAGGTGCAAATACGTAAACAGCACGTGGTCCGATCGCAACATTTCGTATTCTCGCGGCTGCGGTTCTTTGACTTTGACAATCAGCTGAGCTGCCTCGAATACCTCTTTTGCTGTACCCAGAACCAGTGCTCCCGCGGTCCGATAATCATCATCAGACACACCAACGCCGACGCCGGCATTGGACTCAACGAACACAGCGTGGCCATCGTTAACTAATTCCCGAACACCTGCCGGCAATATGCCGACGCGGTGCTCAAGGATCTTGACTTCTTTGGGTACCCCAATCCTCATCGATATTCTCAGCACGTGATCTCATCCAACTGGAGATAACACCATATATCGCCTATACGGAAATTAATCGCTATATTTACGGTTTATTTGTCTATATATGGCATATTATTGTGTTAATTGAGTTATTTTTCGAAGAAACTGCCATGCTCCTCGATCGATTTGACAAAGCCATCCTCGACCAACTGCAGCGGGACGGCCGTATTAGTAATGTTCAGCTGGCTGCTCAGGTAAATCTTTCTGAATCGGCCTGCTTGCGTCGGGTTCGTGTGTTAGAACAGGCGGGGCTGATCGAACGCTACGTGGCTCTTCTAGACCAGAAAGAGGCCGGGCTCACCGGCACGATCTTCGTCCACATCGTCCTTGGCCGCGAGGAACAGAGTGACCTGGCAGCATTTGAAGCAGCAGTGCAGAACATCCCCGAAGTGATGGAGTGCTACCTGATGACCGGTGAATTCGACTACCTCCTACGCGTCGTCGTTTCCGACATGGCTGACTTCGAACGCATACACCATAGTGCACTGACTAGATTACCGGGTGTCGCACGGGTCAATTCGAGCGTCGCGATCCGAACAGTGACGAAAAAGACTGCGTTACCTCTGCCTATCGATGCATAACGTTGCCGATGTGATTGTGAACACACTCCTTGTAGGCCTCGACCACGCTGCGGTTCAATTCGCAGGAACTCCGATGTACCGTTATATATGCACCTACCTTGGGAATGGTTTTGCTTCAGACCTTTGACAACAAATCGGACCCAGAACCGATAGTTAGCGCGCTTACGACGGACGGCGGTGTCATCATCGCTGATCAGGCATCGGACGATCTGATCGATCAGATTTCCCAAGAATTGAGCCCTCACTTCGACGTCGAGGGACACAAATTCCAGAATGACTTTAACGGCTACAAGACATTGCGTCTCGGCGGCATTCTGGCGCTGTCCTCCACTTCACAACAACTGATCGCACATCCTCGCGTTACGGAAATCGCCGATCGCGTATTGAAACCCCACTGCGCCAGTTACAGGATTGGTAGCTGCACCGCGATTGAGATACATCCCGGCGAGCAAGATCAAGCGCTGCATCGAGACGACGACATTTATCCGATCCGTATTCCTCAAGTCGAATTTCAGATTAGTGCGATGTGGGCACTCGACGATTTCACGGAAGACAATGGCGCGACGCGCGTCGCGCCCGGCAGTCAAGACCTTCGACCGATTTCCGACGTGACCAATGCAGACCTGGTTCAAGCGTCCATGACAAAAGGATCGCTTCTGTTTTATCTAGGATCGATCATTCACGGAGGTGGTGCCAACAAGTCCGAATTACCGCGATCGGGGCTGATCAATACCTACAGTCTTGGCTGGTTGCGCCAAGAGGAAAACCAATACCTCACCATTCCTCGAGAGATTGCTGACGGGTACCCCGAGGACGTCCGCAGACTCCTCGGCTATCAGGCCCACGACCATCTCGGCGTGTATCCAGGCGATCCGGACGGACTCTGGTTCGATTCTTGAATCGCGCACACGTCGGAAGACGGCAATGAAGCGCGGCTTGCCGCCGCTCAAGCCTCGGTACTCATAGCGACGACGCGGTCACGTCGTAATTAAAACCAGGCTTTGCGGTCCTGCAAAATCACTCGAGCCGCATTGTGGCCGGGCAGACCACTGACACCTCCACCTGGATGGGCGCCGGAGCCACAAAGGTAAAGTCCGTCAACGGGCATTCGATACCCGGAATAATCCGGGATCGGTCTCAGTGAATAGATCTGATCTAAGTGCAAGGCGCCGTGGAATATATCGCCACCAACCATTCCGAGATCGCGTTCGATATCAAGGGGAGATTTGATCTGCCGGCCAATAACCGCACGCCCGAAATTTGGCGCATAGCCGTCGACCGTATCGATAATCATATCTGCAACCCGCTCTTTTACGTCATCCCAAGAACTGCCATCAGGAAGATGTCGCTGAAAGTGTTGACAAAAAAGACTGGCAACATGGCAACCGGCCGGTGCCAAGCTATCATCCTGTGTCGTCGGCACCTGCATCGAGATCACTGGCCTCGCAGACCAGCCATTTAGTTTCGCGTCTGAGTATGCTGAGGCGAGATAACCCAACGACGGGCTAACCTCGATAGAACCTTTGAAATGAAAATCATCCGTGCCCTTCACGCTCTCGAACCGGGGCAGTTCAGTTAACGCAACGTTCATGCGAAAGGTTGCCGAATGGCTGCGGTAACTCCGCAGGCGTTGATGTTCACGCTCGGTTAACAGTGAATCGTCGACCAACTTCAACAACAACGTTTGCGGATGGATATTGGCCGCGACAACCGGCGCGGTGATTTTTCGACCGTCAGCTGTAACCACACCGACGGCCTTCTTATCCTCCGTCAAGACTTCGTCTACGCTGCTTTCCGTCTCGATATCAACACCCAGGGACCTGGCGAAGGAACACATCGCTTGAGTAATCGCTCCCATACCACCCTTCGCGATCCCCCATGCACCCGTTCGTCCGTTAACTTCACCAAAAGCGTGGTGCAGAAGCACATACGCGGTTCCCGCCTGGTAGGGATCTGCAAAATTCCCAATCACGCCTTCGAGACCCAAAACGCCCTTTAGCGCGTCGCTCTCAAACCAGCTATCAAGATAATCACCAAGGGGCTTGGTCATCAGCTCGATGAATACGGCCCGCTGTTCTGTCGACAGTCCCCGTAATTGATTTCCCGTTTTGACGAGCGATACAAGATCCGACCAACCTCCTCCAATGTTCGGCGGCGCAGCCATCGCGATTCGACGTATGGCGATGGCGATCACCCTAATTTCTTCTTCAAACGCTTCGATCCGGCGAGCGTCCGTTTTTGAAAATCTCGCTATCTCTTTTCTCGCTTGAACATCATCCCGACTCAGTTGCAGGTGATCGCCGTCGAGCAAACTGAGCGTTCCCGCAGGCCGCTCTAGAAGGGCCAACCCGTGCTCGTTCAAACGAAGGTCGCTAATTATTCCCGGGTGCAAAAGACTGACGGAGTACGAGTAGACTGAATTTCTAAAGCCTGGATGAAATTCCTCGGTGACCGCAGCACCTCCAACCACTGATCGTTTTTCGAGGACCTTGACCCTTAGCCCGGCTTTAGCAAGATAGCCAGCGCATGTCAGACCATTGTGGCCGGCTCCAATTACGATAGCGTCATAGTCAGTCATTTAAACTAGTAGCCATCTGATGCGATCGAGAAAGCGGGCCGGTTAGATCGCCGGTTGGCGCATCCGCTTCGAGGTCCACGCTGCCATTCGCAACGCCCAGGCTGTAAAACCGGCCCAATAATATAAGTAATCAATAAACTGAATATCGTCATAGTAGAAAAGTTCGAACCAATAGGTGGTCCAGACAACGAACCATATAAAGTAGATGCCTCCCGTGTGCAGAATTTTCCACTGTTTCGGGCTTAATTTACTTCGACCAAACCCGAACGACGTAATCGTCATCGCAATAAGCAGCACATATCCAGGGACTTGTTCAAGCAGGCTGAGGTAATCGTAGGCCTCCTCCATGTAGTAATCGAAGTGTCCAACGACCAGCCAGACGATAAAAAACAACTGCCAAGCCATTCCCGTGGCGAAACAGAGGCCAAACATACGGCGATTTCGGAGTACCCAACGGCTGAATTCTCCTGGGAAGATGGCAACCAAAGACGAAGCGCAAAATGCGATAAACAACCACGGCACGGCCAGCCGAACCGAAAACTGGATCATCGAGGAAACGCCGAGCGAGCTCGATAAATCTACCGCCGTCATCGCCAACAAAGCAGCCAAGCACATAGGCACAACGACGATTGAAAAAAGCGTCCACCCGTTAACGGCTTTATGTCTCATCATGGACATTTCCTTTGGTTGCCCTTAGCGTACTTCGTTCCTTTGGCGACCGTACGAAAACCGAGTTGCTTGCATCCTCCATGCCGGTAGGCATGGAGGGCTCGGACTCGCCCGGCCCACCAGTATGATCCACCAATGAGCCCCGCAAACACATCCACCAAAACCTGGAACGCGCAGAAAATCCAGCAAGTCCTGAAATGGACGGTTTACGCACTACTGCTCATCAACTTCGCATTTTACATTGGCGAAGATTGGAACAGGATTGCCTACACCCTGACTGCCGAATCCACGATCCTCAATTGGACGGCCGAGTTTGCCACTAGCATTGATTACGTGGGCTGGATTCTTCTCTTATGCATGCTCGAACTCGAGACTTATGTTCTCGAGGATGAAGACTGGAAAGGTTGGGTAGCATACGCAGTACGTGGCGTCCGTTTTGGCTGCTACGCAATGATTGCCCATACCTTGTATGCCGCCGTTCTAGCGACCATCAACCTACAACCCACCGTGGCCGTCGAAAACGTCTCCGATCTGTGCGGTATGGTGGACGAAAATGTGTCGTACGTTTACAACCTCGAATACACAGACGTCACCATCGAGACATGCAGCGCGTTGTCCGCAGAGACGGAATTGTACTGGGTGGAAAGTGGCCTGATCGTTACTGACAAAATCGGCCTTGAACTCGAGCGTGTCCTGGGGTGGGTGGATCTTTGGGAAGTGATCCTATGGCTCTTGATCCTACTTGCGATAGAGACTGTCGTCCGACTGCAAGATCGAGGCATAACCGAAGGCGTCATCCTGTCGGTCGCCAATTCGCTTAAAATTCTTATGTATCTGGTACTTGTCGCATTCGGAATCTATTGGGCTGCACTGTCACATTGGCTGTACTTGTGGGACGAACTCCTGTGGGTTGCCGGTTTCACAGCGATCGAGATGAACATCACCAAGTGGCGAGATGAGTTGCAAGTAAATCAAAACACTCCGCAATCGGACGCGTTATGACGATTCATGCGAGATGCCGTCGGTTTGACCATGGAACAATCTTCCGGTGAAAGAAGTCACGTGGTGCACAGCCATCGTGATGGTGTTGTTGGGCGCTTACTTGCTGGTATTTGGGAACGCCTGGGCGCCCCTGGTTTTTGAACTGCTTGCTGGTTCGGCGTTTGGTGCTTGGGTGGAACTTCTCGTGCCGCTCCTGCCAATGGTCTTCATTGGTGGAGGTGCTGCTTTGATCGCTTCAAGTCGTCGTTGAACACCTCAAAGATGGCCTACTTATAACTTGTCAAGCATCCGGTAATACAACATACCTAAGGCAACGATCTGATTCCCAAACCATTGACCAAAGGGTATTCGGAAGTGGCTTACCTTCTCGTACGCTTGTAATACTTCGGTATCACCCTCCATGGCATTGGTTATCACCTCGGCAGCGACGTGGGTAGGTGCAACGCCATGGCCCGAGTAACCCATCGAATAGTAAATATTCTCCGAGATCCTGCCCATGCACGGGACCCGATTTACAACAATGCCAATGTTTCCGCCCCACGCGTAGTCGATTTTTTTGCCTTCAAGTTCGGGATATACCTGTAACATCCTCGGTACCATGCTGTCCTCGATGCTCGCCGGCACCCTGCCAGAGTAGTTGCACCGACCGCCAAACAACATCCGTTTGTCGGCTGACAATCTGTAGTAGTCAAGGACGTTGTTGAGATCGCAAACAGCGAGATCGGCCGGGTTGATCCGGTCCGTCACATCTTCAGATAGTGGTTCCGTTGCAATAATGAAGCTTCCCGCCGGGAACACGAGGCCTGAAAGTTTCTTCGATTCCAAGTGGTGATACGCGTTGCCCGCTAACAATACCTTATCGGCGATCACCGCCCCCTGCTGTGTGACAACCCTAACCTTGCTGCCATGAACGATGTCAATCACTTCAGTTTGCTCATGAATGCTCGCGCCCAGACCGGTCGCCGCTCGCGCCTCGCCCGCGCAGAGGTTGAGCGGATGCAGGTGTCCGTCGAGGTCGTTGATCATCCCACCGATGTACACATCGGTACCCAGCAATGACTTCAGTTCGTCCCGACCCACCAACCGCAAGTGTTCATTCAAATCCCACTCTCGGTGTTCTTCGTAATCTTCAACCAACCCGTCCATCTGACTTTGTTTGAATGCGACTTCGATGAAGCCGGGCTTGAGGTCACAGTTGATCTGATATTTTTCGATTCGCCCCTTGATGATGTCATTGCCACGGTAATGAAGGGCCCACATCTTGTCTTCACTGAGAAAGCGGCCGAGTTGTTCGGTACCACCCAATCCATGAATGAGCTGACCACCGTTTCGTCCTGACGCCCCCCAGCTGATTCTGTGCTGTTCCAATAACGTCACCCGATGGCCCCGTTCAGCCAGCGTGAGTGCGCAAGCAACACCCGTAAAACCGCCGCCAACAATGCAGACCTCCGTTTCCTCTTCCCCACGTAATGGCGGGTACGTTGTCTGATCGGTCCGCGTCGCGGCGTAATACGAGCTGGTATGTTCTTCCCCGCTCAATTTGGTTCCTTCTGCTAGATTATTGCGAGACGCCCCACTTGGGGCATCACATCATGTTTCGTCTCGCCTCGAAAATACACTGAATTCGACATGATAGAATCCGGTCGTATAGGGCACCGCTTAAACCGTGATGGTCAATCAATTCAACACAGAATTTCGCGCTTTATTAGCCTAATTTCCCATCATCCAGAGGCATTGACGTGGCCGTTCAACCAGACAAGTCGCGTAGTAAGGAAGAAGTAGAGTCGAACTCCTCCGGTAACCTCACGGCCACGTTGCCGGCTTGGAATTACTACAGCCAGGATTTCTTCGAGGCGGAAAAACAGAAGATCTTCCTGTCATCATGGCAGTTGGTCGGCCACACAAGCGATTTACCGGAACCCGGGTGCTACACCACCTTTCAGCTGTACGAAGAACGCGCTTTCGTCATCCGCGCGAATGACGGTGAGATAAGAGCATTCCACAACGTTTGCCGGCATCGCGCGCATATCTTGCTCGACGACGGACAAGGGAAATGCCCTGGCAAGGTCGTTTGCCCCTATCACGGTTGGACCTACAACCTAGAGGGTGAGCGCACAGCAATCGGACACCCGAAAAGTTTTCCAGCCCACGACGCCGAGCACTTTAGTTTGTCGCCCATTGATATCGAAATCTACGGTGGATTTATCTTCATCAGATTCCGGTCGGAAGGTGCCGGCGTCGCCGAGAGGATGGCGCCCGTTCACGATGAGTTCATGGCCTATCAGACACACCGCATGACGCCTGAGGAAAACTGCCAGACGGAACCCGCAACTTGGACCCACGCCGTCGACGCTGACTGGAAAGTGGGCGTTGAGAATTTCATTGAGGACTACCATTTTTTTATCGGTCATCGCGGTCTCTTCGCGCTGATGGACGAGCAATACGATCGGGAATCACACGGTCCGGATGTCGCGCGACTAAGCCATAAAATGCGCGATCATCCGCGACCTAGTTGGAGTGCTGAAGCGTACGACAAACTGTTGCCAGACCAGAAACACCTTCCCAAGGAGATGCGACGTCGCTGGACTTATTACGCGTTGTATCCCAATAACTTTTTCGATTGTTATCCCGACCAGGTGAATTTCTTTCAGATTTTGCCCACCGCGCCAGGGAAGTCGCTACTGCGCTGTCAGTCATACGTGCTTCAAGACGATTCGCGTGCCATGCGAGCGACTCGTTACCTCAATTCACGAATAAATAATCGGGTTCAAGACGAAGACAACGATCTCATCGAATCCGTACAGAAAGGACTGGTTTCCAGCAGCTATCAAAGTGGCGTTCTGTCGGGTATGGAGAACTTAGTCGAACATTTTGCAAATTTCATTCGAGACAAAATACCCAGCACCGCGGCCGAAATTCCGACGCGGTCTATCCGCTGAATAGCCACGTCCTTACCCCCTATAAGACAATATTGTCCGCCAACACTTACGTCTCAAACAAATCCCTGACGGCGCGAAACGCCTGATCAATCGCCGCCTGGGCGTACGCGCTGCCGCCAGAATCACTGCCCGCGATGGCAATGCGACCTTGCGTCTTTCTTGCCCGAACATGTGGCCCCTCGCCCGAATATTTATCCCACAGAGGAATGTATTCGTAGGTATAGCCATGCGGCCAACGATTAACAGTGATCGCTTCGATGTCCCGTCTTGCGTCAAATCCGCCTGGTTCAAGTATGGAGGTGAGTTGTTGCCTGATGCTTCTTTCGTGATCGGCAAACGACCGCGCCATCATTTGACGTCTACCAAGTCGCCACTGATCTTTCGCACTTAAGCCTGTTCCTCGCGTATACGGCACGTGGACAAGACGCAATACGACAGGATCGTCGGGCGTCTTGGCGAATTCGTACTCACCGAGGCTGACGGGGAAGTCCATCGCAATGGAGTGATAAAGCCCGTTGGGGCAGTAAACCTTACCGACGTGCAAGTTCTTCAGCGCGTGCCAATTTCGAACCAATACGTTGGTGTATACCAAGGGTCCCTTGACGCTTTGCGCGAGCGCCGCTTTCTGCTCGGCAGGCAGCGCCGGACAAATATGCGGAATGACCCGGTGGTAACAAGCGAGAACACAGTTTTTACCGTACACATCAAACAACTGTCCGCCCGTGGCATACCGAATCCTCACGTTTGAACCATGCTTATCCTGGACCTCGGCAACATTGGTCACCGTACTGTTAAGCCTAATCCGTACTTCCTCGTCCGGTTGATCTAACGCTTCGTAGTCAATTCGTGCGGTAACCATGTCCTTCATGTTGTCGGCTGGAGTAATTGCGGGGATCAGTTTTTTTACCAGCAATCGTGCAAGCGACGCATTTCCATCGGGGAAGTGAAAAATATACGGTTCTTCGTCCGCATCACTTTGACGCAACAAGCCGCCAAATCCGGGTAACCACATGTCGACAGCATCACGGGCCGAGAGCGCGTCGATTCCCAAGGCCCAATAGTTAAGGGTTATTTTCCCCAACAAATGCACCACTTCGTCCCCGCACCCCAAATGTTCGCGGAGAAATTGCTCGATGCTGATGCTGCCAAGAAATTCTCGGCGCTGGCGCCGATTGAGGTGCCTTAACGACCTTTGATTCTTGGTCAGCAACTTCAGTAACTCAGCGCGCGCACTTTCCGATAACGGCACGTTGTTCGCCTGGTTCACGAAACTCCGGTCTAGGTATTCGTTGAGCCTTATGGGTACAAGGCGATCGACACCGTAGTGCTCCTTGTCAAAAAAAACTTGACTTCGCAGCCCATGGTTTCGCGCGAAAGACTGATCGAAAGCGTCGTAGAAAGTGGAAAGATCCACGGTTAGCTCACGCAGCAAGTTTTTCGCCACGTTACTGAATTGCCCCGGATCCTCGAGCGTTTGGCTACCGCCAAAACCGATATAGGTCTTGCCCTGATAGGTAAACTCATTGCGCTTTGCATGCCCGCCGAAATCATCGTGATTGTCCAAAATCAGGATTCGGGCATTGGGTTTGGCTACCCGATAGAAATAAGCCGCCGATAAGCCACTGAGGCCGCCACCGACGACCACGAGGTCATAAGGGGTCTTGTCAGAAAGCAGATTGCTGCTCGGTGACATTCCGTTAAACGCTAGTTCGTGCATCACGTTAAAAGAGCCCGGATGTGAACCTCGCATACCCGTCCGCGCCGGTGGATAAGCCTGGTAATTGTCAGCCGCAATACGACCTGTGAGCCCCAACCCAGTCGCGGTTACGGCTACCCCACCGATAAAATCACGCCGCGTAATCGCCCGGTTCATGCCAAGGTATTGGTCAGAATTCATAATCGTACGTTAAGCATTGCCAAACCCGCTCCTTATGATGATCTCATGGCCAACGCTATGCTTCCTACCCGCCGATAAGGAACGAGCGACCTCACCCGTGTTGGGTAACGCCAACTTTTATTGTGATAGCTTGAACCCGTCATGAGACAAGTACCGCTCTTAATGCTCGCGCGATCCATAGTCGCGATACTGGTCACCGCGAGTGCAGGCATCTTTGCTTCCGAAAACGATGGAAAAGTCTTAAACGTGTACAACTGGGCCGACTACATTGGCGAAACGACGTTAAAGAACTTTGAAGACGAGTACGGAATCAAGGTCAACTACGACGTTTATGATTCCGCCCAGATCGTTGACGCAAAACTCATGGCAGGAAAGTCTGGGTACGACGTGATCGTACATGCCGCCACCAATTCTGCACGGCTGATACCGATAGGCGTATTTCAGCAACTCGACAAAGAGCGGCTTTCGAACTGGGAGAACCTGGATCCGGTGCTGCTAACCAATTTCGCCAAATACGATCCGGGTAATCAATATGGCGTCCCATATATGTGGGGAACGACCGGTTTTTCATACAACAAGGAGATGGTGGCCGAACGCATGCCAAACGCGCCTGTAGGCAGTGCTCAGTTGATATTCGATCCCGAAACGGTGTCGAAGTTCGCCGATTGCGGCGTGTCACTATTGGATTCGGCCAGCGAGGTTATCGGTATGGCGATGCTTTACCTTGGTCACGATGCGAACTCAGTTGAGCCGGCGCATTTGCAGCAGGCGGAACAGTTATTGCGTTCGATTCGGCCGCACGTCAAATACTTCAGTTCGACCAAACTTTTACTCGATTTGCCGGCCAAGGAAGTTTGTATCGCAATGAGCTGGTCGGGTGACTACTCGGTGGCGAACCGTCGTGCAGCCGACGCCGGTATCGACATAACCCTCGGTTACACGATCCCAACTGAGGGGTCACTGATCTGGTTCGATGTAGCCTATATTCCCGCCGGCGCTGCGAATGTATACGGTGCGCACTTATTCTTGGATTTCATCATGCGTCCCGATGTCATCGCTGAGGTCTCGAACTTCATTGGCTATGCCAACGCTAACCGGGAAGCAAGCCTATTGATGGATGCCGACATCGTAACGGATCCGGCCATCTATCCCGACGCAACCACGCTCAAGCGACTAAGCGATACTCAAACGCTACATCCGAAATTGGAACGACTGCGGTCGCGAGTATGGACGCGAGTAAAATCGGGACTATGACAATCCCAGTAAACAAAACGGGCGACAGCACGCAAGATCAAGCCGGACTGGGAACTGCCCGAGCGAGCAATGGGGGCAACGCCAACAGCGAGCCGTTTATTCGAATTGAGAACCTATCGAAACAGTTCGATGGAGTCACGGTCGTGGACGGCGTCGATCTTGACATTTCCCAAGGTGAATTATTTGCCATTCTCGGGGGCTCCGGGTGCGGTAAAACAACGTTGCTTCGCATGCTTGCAGGCTTCGAAACGCCTTCGGCCGGTCGGATCATCATCGATGGGATCGACATGACCGGACTGCCCCCTTATCAGCGTCCCGTGAATATGATGGTTCAATCCTACGCGGTCTTTCCACACATGACCGTTGAGAACAACGTCGCGTACGGACTGAAGAAAGAAGGTATCGACAAGGCACGAATCGGTGAACAGGTTGCTCAAATACTATCGCTAGTTCAACTCTCCGGTTACGAAAAACGAAAACCCCACCAACTTTCCGGCGGCCAACTGCAACGCGTTGCGCTGGCGCGGGCGCTGGTGAAAAAACCCAAAGTTCTTCTTCTAGATGAACCGTTGGCCGCGTTGGATAAGAAGCTCAGGCAGCGTACTCAATTCGAGCTGATGAACATACAGCATGAACTCGGTATTACGTTCGTCGTCGTCACCCATGACCAGGAAGAGGCCATGAATTTGGCAACGAGAATCGCGGTCATGGACGAAGGCAAGTTTGTACAAATGGGTACCCCGACCCATGTCTACGAATCCCCCTCAAATCGGTTTGTCGCCGATTTTTTCGGGACTATGAATATGTTTGAGGGCAACGTATCCGCTATCACTAATCAGTATTTGCTCATTGATACCGTGGACTTCGGTGTCATCAAAGCTCCGCCAACGCCAGGAGTCCAGACGGGAACTAGAGTCTGGCTAGCTGTTCGACCGGAAAAAATTGCGATCAGCAAGGAGCCCGTATCGTCTGAATTCACCACGTCTATCAAAGGCGTGGTAACGGATCTTGGTTACTATGGCAATCGCACTATTTATCGAGTTGCGACTAATACCTCCAACGTCATCGAGATCAGCGCGCAAAATCAATTTCGAGCGTCCGTGCCTACCCTCGATTCGAGCGATGAAGTGTTTGTCTCCTGGGATCTAACTAATAGCATCGTCCTCAAAGAATGAATAACCGCTATGCTGAAATCGCCGACAAGGCCTGGCGGTTATTTGTTGTTTATCTGCCCTATCTTTGGCTCCTGTTATTTTTTCTGACGCCGTTTCTAATCGTTTTCAAAATCAGTTTCTCTGACCCGGTTATCGCACAGCCCCCCTTTACTCCGTTGTTTGACTGGACGAAAAACGGCGTAAATGCGTTGTACATTACTTTCGATAACTTCCTGTTCCTGTTTGAAGACGACCTTTATTGGTCGAGCTACCTCAAATCCGTCAGGGTTGCGACCGTTTCAACGCTTTGCTGTCTTATCATCGGTTATCCAATGGCTTACGCCATCACACGCGCGAATACGACAACAAGAAACATTCTTCTCTTGCTGGTTATTCTGCCTTTCTGGACCTCATTCCTTCTTCGGGTCTATGCATGGATGGGCATGTTGTCAACTCACGGATTGATCAACAAAGGTCTGCTTTCGATCGGGCTCATTGATGAACCGATGAAACTTCTCTACACGGATTTTGCGGTGTATCTCGGCATCGTTTATGCCTACCTACCGTTCATGATTTTGCCGTTATACGCGGCGCTCCAGAGGCTCGACCTGTCCATGCACGAAGCGGCATCCGATCTTGGTGCAACGCCTTTCCGTGTATTCGTCGATATCACCTTACCGATGTCGAGCGCTGGAATCATTGCCGGGTGTCTTCTGGTATTCATCCCCGCCATCGGTGAATACGTTATCCCCGCCCTACTCGGGGGTGCCGATTCGCTGATGATAGGCAGGCAATTATTTAACGAATTCTTCGAAAATCGTGATTGGCCAGTAGCCAGTGCGGTCGCGACGATTCTGCTCTTTATCCTCGTTATTCCGATCATGTTGTTCCAGCGCTATCAGATAACAGATGGAACGAGCGGCAACGAATGAGACAGCGATCAACTTTCCTGTTCACGACTCTGGCATTTGGCTACGCGTTTCTATATTTACCGATCGTGATCCTGATGGTGTATTCCTTCAATGATTCCCCAATTCAATCGGTGTGGAATGGTTTCTCCCTGCGTTGGTACTCCGCTCTGCTCAACAACCCACAAGTTATCGACGCTGCCCTATTGAGCCTTCAGATCGCGTTGATCAGCGCGACGATCGCTACGGTCCTTGGCACGTTAGCGGGTTTGTCAATGACGCACATGGGGAGGTTCAAAGGCCGACTGTTATTTACCGGGTTGATTGCTGCCCCTTTGATCATGCCCGAAGTCATTACCGGGCTTTCGTTGTTGTTGGTGTTTGTAAGTACCGAACAATTAATCGGTTGGCCCGAAAGCAGAGGAACTTTGACAATCATCATCGCCCACATCACCTTCTCGATGGCATTCGTTGCGGTGATCGTGCAGTCAAGATTGTCGACGGCGGATAGATCGCTGGAAGAAGCCGCTATGGATCTCGGTGGACGACCCTTCCGGGTAGCCATTGACGTTACGCTACCGCTCATCGCACCCGCGATGGCCTCGGGTTGGCTGCTCGCATTCACCCTGTCGTTGGATGATCTGGTAATCGCCAGTTTCGTTTCTGGTCCTGGCTCAAGTACGTTACCCATGGTGATTTTTTCGAAGGTTAAGTTGGGGGTTGCGCCCGACGTCAACGCGCTGGCTACCTTGGTCATCACCCTCGTTGGAATCGGCGTCGTCATTGCCGGATTCGTAATGTATGGAATGGAAAAGTCCAGGAGACCGCAGCCGCAGGCCATACCATGAACGACTCAAACGCTTTCTTCATGCCGAGCGAATGGAGCGAGCACGAATGCTGCTGGATGGCATGGCCGCCAGAACAGCGCCGCGACATCTATCCGAATCTCGACGACATGCGTCGCCAGTACGCTAACGTCGCCAGCGCGATCGCCGAGTTCGAACCCGTCATGCTGTTAGCGACAACAGAGACGGTCGACGACGCGAGACGACATTGCAGTGGCAAGGTGGAAGTGATCGAACGGGCGCTAGACGATGCCTGGCTTCGCGACATCGGCCCGACCTTCGTACTCAACGAAACCAAACAATTAAGCGGCGTCGACTGGCAATTTAACTGCTGGGGTGACCCGGAGTCCGCTCATCAAACGGATGCAACAATTGCACGCGTTATCAACGAATTAACCGGGGCAACCAACCTACCTGCTTCAATCTTTCTCGAAGGCGGTGCCATCCACAGTGATGGCGATGGATTGTTGTTGACTACTGAAAACGTCGTACTCAATCCCAATCGAAATCCCGGCTTAACGCGGTTGGATGCGGAGTGTTTGTTCAAGGACTATCTCGGCGTCGAGAAGGTAGTGTGGCTAGACCACGCACTGGAATACGACGACACCGACGGTCATGTCGATAATCTGGCATGTTTCTCCGCCCAAGGTGTAGTTCTGGCCCTTTCTGAATCGGACCCAGAAGATCCAAACTGCGCACGTCTGCGTCGAAATATCGACACGCTCAGTAACGTCACCACGACCAGCGGAGATCGGCTCAACATTATTGAGATCCAGCAACCCGCCCGACAAGAATACCGTGGTGAGCCGTTACCGTTGTCCTACATCAACTTCTATATCGCCAACGGAGGCATCGTTTTACCCGAATTCAATGACCCGATGGATCAACCCGCGCTTGAGGCGGTTACCGCCGCATTCCCTGATCGGGAAATTGTGCAACTGCCCGCCGTTGAAATTACCAAGGGTGGGGGTTGTATCCATTGCATCACACAGCAACAGCCAAAAAGCGTCCCCAGATTAAACTAATGCTCGTCTTGGGGGTCGGGTGGACGACGGGTGACAACCTCAGGCGGCAGATAGTCGAATATGAACGTAATCCGATCCTCCGTCCCTTTGTTCATGACGCTGTGGTTTTTTTGGTTGTTCACCTCATAAGCCCGACCGACGGCCAACTGGTGGGGCCGTCCATCGATCATAAACCTGACTCTTGGATTGGTCGTAACGGGAACATGAATACGGTGTCCAGCGTGGAACGACGGGTGCCGATCAACGTGGGGCTTGATAATGTTTCCTGCGGGTAGCTTCGCCACCATAGACCGAATGATGGTGCCACCGGCGGGATAATGTGCGGCCAATATGTCATGCATGACAGGCACCGCAGTTTTCGCCAAGAGGTCCCAACCTTGTTCTTTTTTGACTTCCAATTGGGGCCAACCTGAGCCGTCGGTAAAGACGAGTACAACGGACTCCGTTTGCCTGTGGACCTCGTATTCGTTCTGCCTAATTCGTTGCGCGGACCAATCTGCCGGTTTCAACCCGATAACAGCTTCTCTCAGCCGTGCGATCTCCACCGGTCCCAGGTCTTTTAACGTCTCTTCGATGTCCATTTGGCTATCGTATATCAAACCAATCCAACTAAAAAAAAGGCCGTCAGAGACGCGATTTCTGCACAGCCGACAAATATGATAGTGCTATCTATATCGAAACCGTCTGCGGGAAGCTCGTAATCGACCCAGAGCAAGTGGCCATCGACGAACAACCATTATCGCCAAAAGCGAACCTTAACCAGGCAGTCGACCTAATCAATTCGGGACAGATTGGTGCTGCCATGCGCATTTGTCGCGACGCCCTCAAAACAGAGCCCGACGACGTCAATATGACCGCACTGCTGGGTGCCATGTTGCTGAAGTCACGCGAGATGGGGTTGGCGGAAAAATATCTTCGCCGAGCCATCGAACTCGCCCCAAATTTTGCGAAACCGCACGAAGACCTTGGCTTTCTGCTTTTTGAGACGGGACGACCAACTGATGCCGTCGAGGTGCTGGAGACCGCCACACGACTGGATCCTCAATCTGAACCGGCGTTCTACACGCTCGGTCGCGCTCTGGCTGCGATCGGCAAGGGCCCAGAATCCGATGTCGCTTTTGAAGCGTCGTTTGAACTTAACCCGCAACGTAAACAACTCGCCCTTGCCGCAGAACACCACAAAGCCGGGCGTACCGAAGAAGCCGAACAGGCGTACCGAGACTTGTTGCGGATCGACCCGAATAACGTCGACGCGTTGCGGTTATTGGCCGGTATCGTCGTAAGCAGGCACGACATTGACGAAGCAGAGCCGTTGCTCAGAAAAGCAATCGCATCGGCCCCGGACTTCTATCTTGCTCTGCTCGATCTGGGTGGAATTCTACATGAACAGCATCGATACGCGGAGGCAATCCAGTGCTTTGAGCGCGCCGTCGAGTTAGAACCCAACAGCAGTCGATCGCACTTTATGTTGGCGTCGACCCGAGCACCCGCGGGTCAAACTTACCAGGCGCTGGACTCGTATCGCCGCGTGCTCGAGTTGAAACCGCAACATGCCGGCGCCTGGCTCGCGCTTGGACACACGCTAAAAACGGTTGGTAATCAGGGCGAGGCCATTGAGGCTTATCGTGAGAGCATTAAGACTCGGCCTAACAACGGGGAAAGTTACTGGAGCCTCGCCAATCTCAAAACTTACGAGCTTTCCAGCGAGGATATCCGCGCAATGGAATCGTCGCTAGAAGACAACGAAGGCTTGACAGATCAGTCAGCGGTCAACTTTCTCTTCGCGCTAGCTAAAGTCAATGAAGACAGTGGTCGCTTTGATCAGGCCTGGAACTACTACCAGCAGGGTAATAGCAAGCAACGCTCGCTGGAACACTATGACCCGGTGCAAACCGAGGTAACTAACGACGAAATCATCCAGGTATTTGACGAACCGTTCTTGCAAGCAAACGCGGACTTAGGCGATCCAAGCGTTGCACCAATTTTTATCGTTGGATTACCGCGCTCAGGGTCGACGCTGATCGAACAGATACTGGCCAGTCACAGCATGGTCGAGGGGACATCGGAACTGCCATACATCGGACGGGTTGCTACGTCCCTCAATCGGAATCGCGCCGACGGCGTAAATTATCCTTTTGCTGCGCGAGAACTACGAGAAGCCAATTTCACTGCGCTGGGACAAGACTATCTCAACCAAGCCAATGCCCATCGACAGACTGATAAACCACGCTTTATCGACAAGAACCCGAACAACTTTCCGTCCATCGGACTGATCCGTCTGGTTCTGCCCAACGCCAAGATCATTGACGCACGACGGTATCCATTGGATTCAACCTTGAGCTGTTATCGCCAACTCTTTGCTAAAGGCCAGACGTTCGTCTACGACCTGATCGAAATCGGAGAGTACTTTCTTCAGTATCAACGCATGATGGATCATTGGCATCAGGTGCTCCCGGATCGCGTCCTGACGGTCCAATACGAAGATGTGGTGACAGATTTAGAGGGCCAGGTACGTCGGCTTCTTGCTTACTGCGAATTGCCGTGGGAGGACGCCTGTGTCCGATTCCACGAAACCGAGCGACCTATACGAACCGCCAGTTCCGAACAAGTGCGCCAGCCCATTTACTCCAAATCCATTCATTTCTGGCGTAACTACGAAGCGCATCTAGGCGAATTAATTGACGTGCTGAAACCCGTCCTACCGAACTACAAGCAATACGAATCTATTAATCAAGATGGCTCGACTTCGAGTGCCGTTTAGTTAATCGCCGGGCAACCCTGAAAAAGGCCACGCCTCCAGACCGTGAATCGCATTCCTGATATCAAGTGATAGATTCAACGACAGCGTTGTTTTCATCTGATCGATGTCATATAGCGTGACCGTCGAAGGCGACGATCCACCCGCAATCAGACTATCACTGATCACACACAGGCCTCGACCAAAGGCTTGACGCGCAACACGGGAGTCATCGAGTTCGGTATGTGTGAGCAGCGCCGGGTTATAGACCGGGAGGTTAAATACGCCTTGCTTGCCTTGTTGGGGAACAAAACGGACCACGTTTTTTTGCGTATCGTTGAATAAAACACCTTTCCGATATGGTCGCGCATTGTGGGTTCCGTCGGGCAATGTCGCGACTTGATTAATGTGTCGCCCAGTGTACGCATGTAATCCGGCAGTGCGTAAGCCACTGATGTACATGGCCCGACTCTCACAAAAGACGCTGTTGATATGGAGTTCGTTACGCAAAGGTGGGCCATGTCGACTTTCTGGATCAAACGGAACGGCTCGAAGGCCTTTCTTGTCCTTGGATACGCTTAGTCCCCAGCTAAATCGATTTCTATCCAGATCGAACCCGAGGATGGAGTCGAAGCCCGTTGAGGTGAGATAGAGTCGTCGCTCGTAGCAGCTGATCTCATGACAGTGTTTTAGGTAGGGGCAGCGATACGATGTAATCTGTTGGAACGTGTGGTCATAAACGAACAGCTCGTCACTCGCAGCGATAAACACCCTGTCCCCGTCAAACCCGATGCCGCGAAGACCACGATCCCATCCGCGACCCTGCCAATCGATATCCACCGAATCCCAATCAACCGTCTGCAATACGCGCTCGTTCGCCAGATCAATTAAGTAAACCCCGCCATGGCTCTCGCCTTGGCGGCTGCCACGAACGACCGACGTTGCAACAAGCGTAGTCACCGCATGTATTTCGAGACAATTAGCGAGGTAACAAGCATACTCCCACCACTATCAAGAACTAGAAGCGATGGTACGGAACTAGAAACCGACTGTTGGGTCGCGCCACTTTATCTAGAGCGCTACGTGTGTGACGCTACTGCCCTAAAGGTATGGAAATTCTACCGGGGGTCTTGCAGTACGATTCGGGCCTAACAGCCGACGTAACAATCATCGAACTTAAGTGAGGAATGTGATGGCACATGATCGCAAGAATTCTACAGCAGGTCGCAATCTTTCACTGGCGATATCTGCCGCAGTGGCGGGTACCGGCAGTGCTCAAGCCGAATCGGATGCGGAAGATGCGCGACTTGAGGAAGTCATTGTTACGGCGACAAAGCGGGACTTGAAACTGCAGGACACGCCGCTTTCTGTCACCGCCATAACCGATGAAGAAATCACCCTCCAGCGGTTAGATAACTTTGAGGATTACGTTGGACAAATCCCGGGCCTAGCACTCAGTCAGCGTGAACCAGGAGCTAATTCAGTCATCATGCGCGGGTGCGCGGCTCAGGGCCTTTCTTTCAGCGACTCCGCAACCACGTCGGTTTATCTGGATGAACAACCGATCACGTCGGCCGGCTATAACCCCGATCCCCGTCTTGTGGACGTCGCCCGCATTGAAGCATTAGGTGGCCCACAGGGGTCACTCTTCGGTGACGCCGCGCAATGTGGCACGTTACGGATCATCACCAACAAACCCGACACCAGTGTAAGTGATGGGTGGCTGGACGTATCAGGCTGGTCGATCGGCGAAGGCGGCGCCGGAACTGATCTAAGCGGCATGGTCAATGTCCCGCTGCTGGAAGACGGCAGTAGCATTTACCCAGACCTCAAAGCGGCGGTGAGACTCGTTGGTTTTTACGCGAATGAACCGGGATGGGTCGACAACGTCCTGACGCCTACGCCAGGCCAAACGTCAACCAACAGCAACCGGGTCGACGACGACGTCAACTCATCGGTGTGGTACGGCGGACGAGCGGGCCTTCGACTCGAGGCGGGTGAGAACTGGACCGTTGACCTTACCGGAATTTACCAGTACTACGAGATGGACGGCTTCGGCGATGTCAGCTTGAACCAACAGCACTTTGCCGATACGTCGGTTTTCCCGTCGTTCGGGCCTCATGACCAAGCTCGTTACACCCAGGATTACTGGGAAGACGAGTGGTACCAGATCGCGTTAACCCTGGAAGGTAACCTCAGTTTCGGCGACGTTGTGCTAACCACCGCCTATTACGATCGGGAGAGCACTTATCTTGCCGACAGCACCTCGTATCTCCAGAACTTCCAACAAGTCGGCGACTACTTCCGGTCGTTCAACACGGGCAATCCCTACTACGACACCGGTGGAATCTACGACTTTGGCGGCGATCCCATCGCGAACGACTTCGACGGAAGGCAGACCAACAACTGGGTGATCGAGGCACGATACGCCACGCCAACTGACGGGCGCTGGTCCGCCATCGTCGGTGCTTTTTATAGCAAACGCCAAGTCGATGAAGTATTTATGTCAAACGTGGAGGGCCTGACGGGCACAGGAGCATTCAATTACATCAACTATGCCGGTTACTACGTCGGCATTCCGATGAAGTCCGCATCCAACAACTGGTGGACGGGTGTTTACGACAGTGACCTGAAGCAATCAGCGTTCTTCGGCGAAGTCAGCGTTGACGTAACCGAAAACTTTACGATCAAGGCGGGCGGGCGGTTCTACAGTATCGAAAACGATTACATCGTTATGAACGGCACGCTCATCGGTATGAATGGCGGTATACCCAACTGCGCCATCGACTACTGTTACGCTCCGGGAGATCTTGGCTCCTCCGATGAAGATGGATTCGTCCCGATGGTCAATTTTTCCTACCGATGGGAGAACGCGTTGGTCTACGCCACGTACTCGGAAGGTTTCCGCCGCGGGGGGGCTAACTCGGCCCGACCGCAATCGGTTTTCGGCCCAGCATCCGATCTCTTTGACGATCCTGCAGGGACGTTGAATTCCTACGAGTCCGATACCGTTATTAACCACGAAATCGGTGCGAAAACCGAGTGGCTGGATGACCGTCTCCGATTTAATATCTCGTTCTATCAAATGACCTGGGAAAACATCCAAGTCCAGGCCGAGGATCCTCAAGATAATATTTTCACCCTCGGTATCGTCAATTTTCCCGAGGCGGACATCGACGGTGTCGAAATGTGGGTAAGTTGGTTGCCTAATGCGAACTGGAGTATTGAAGCAACGGTGGGCCGCAACGATGGCGAACTGTCGCAAGCGCAAACGTTGTTCGCAGATACACCCGGTGCGATCCCAGTGCCTGTCGGTACCAAGCTACCCATCGTTCCCGACGTAAAGCGTCATTTGAAAGTAATGTACCAATTACCTCGAACTCTACTCGGCGGCGAGCCGTATATTATGCTTCGCTATACCTACACGGGTGAGTCGGTCAATTCGTTAGCCGGTATCGAATCGATCTCGTTTTCGCCACCGGTTGTTCAGCAAGGATCCTGGCGAACGCTGGACATTCAGGCGGGAGTCGAAACCGATGCGTGGAGCGCATCTTTGTATGTGGACAACGTCACGGATGAAAACGGTGAGTTATTTTTCAACAACCGATTCGCGCAACAAAGATTGACGGTAAATCAGCCACGCAGCTTCGGCTTCAACTTTCGCTACAACCTCGGCGGGAAATAGTTTAGTCAACGCCGCCATCGGCTAATCCTGTCGTAGTCCGGAGGCATTGACCGCCTCCGGGATTAGTTCGGGCGGCCCTGGTGTCATTAGACAAACCCCCGAGATCCCCGGGATCGTGTTGAATTCCGCGATGAGTTCCGCAGCTACCTGGACCCCCTCCGCTTCGGGATCTACCGCGTGTTCCATTCGTTTAATCACCGTTTCGGGAATCAGTGAACCTCGCAGGTTTTCGGACAGCCACTTGGCCGCTTTAGCCGACGGCAATACGGCTAAGTTGACGATGATGGGCGCCTTCCAGGTTACTTTGGATCGAACTAGCTTGGGCATGTAGAGCTTAAGCTTGTCGGCGTCAAAACATAGTTGCGTGCGAATGAAATTCGCGCCGGCACCGGTTTTCTTTAGTAATGCTTGCGGTCGCCAATCGGCAGCCGGCTTAAACACCGTCGCGATCGTGCCTACGGATAAATTGGCTTGTTGCGATTCCTGTTCAATACGGCGCACCATCTGAATGAGTTCGGTAGTGCTGACTTTGACGATCCGATCGGAGGTGTCGCTGATTCCACCTGATTCTCCTCGTACGAGCAGAACACTGGTCACGCCAAGCGCGAGCGCACCTCGAATTTCAATCTCCAAGGTCGGCCGGTTCTTATCACGGCAGGATATTTGCAAGATTGGATCGATATCGTTTTGTAGAAGCAGTTGAGCGGTGGCCAATGCCGGGAAATGGACACCGTCATTGGCGCCGTCGCTTACGTGTATCCCGTCAACCGATCGCGACAATATTCTGGCTTGGCCAAGGAGATCTTCGACACTTCCCACGGCAGCAAGATTCAGGTCCGCCGAGAAACTGAAGTTGTCGTACATCGAATCCTTAAACTTCATACCGGGTGCTTTGGCCTCACTGAATCTGTTTGGCAGTCTGATCGAGACAACGAATGACGAGGCTGATCAACTCATCAATTTCCTCCGTGGTAATACAAAGGGGTGGGGAAATCACCATCGTGTCCTCTATGGCACGCATGACCAAACCGCTGTCAAAACAAATGTCCCTGCAGAGCGTACCCACTGCCCCTCGATCGTCAAAGAACTGCCGCGTGGCTTTGTCTTTCACCAATTCCAGAGCGCCAATGAGGCCCGCAATCCTAGCCTCACCCACCAACTCGTGCGACGTTAATTGTTGCCATTTCTCCGCAATATAGGGGGCCGTTTCGGTCTCCACTCGATCGACCACGCCTTCGTCACGCAAGATATTGAGATTGGCAATGGCGGCGGCGGCAGCGACTGGATGACCCGAATAGGTGAATCCGTGGTTAAACTCACCACCTTCTTCTATCAGAACGGACGCAACTTCATCGCTCACTAATACCCCGCCGATGGGTACGTACCCCGAGGACAGACCTTTAGCAATCGACATCAAGTCCGGTTTGATTTCGAAGTAGTCACTTCCGAACCACTTGCCGGTTCGCCCGAAACCGCAAATAACTTCGTCGGCGACCAACAGTATTTGATACTTATCGCAAATTGTTTGAATTCTAGGCCAGTAAGTTGGCGGCGGAATGACAACTCCGCCAGCGCCTTGTATTGGTTCGCCAATAAATGCTGCGACATTATCCTCGCCAAGCTCAAGAATTTTCTGCTCCAGTTCGTCTGCAACTTTCTCGCCGAATTCATCCGGAAGTAGGTCACCACCATCTTGGTACCAATACGGTTGGCCTATGTAGTCGATGTCGGGGATAGGCAGTCCGCCTTGCGCGTGCATGGGCTGCATACCCCCGAGGCTTGCGGCCGCTACGGTACTCCCGTGGTAGGCATTGTGCCGACTGATAATGACCTTTTTATCCGGCAGACCTTTTAACGACCAATAAAAGCGAACCATTCGGACGACTGTGTCGTTAGCCTCGGATCCCGAACCAGTAAAGAACACCCGATTAAAATGAGCTGGGGCCAGCGAACAGACGAGACGTGCAAGTTCAATCGCGGGTGGGTGTGCTGTTTTAAAAAAACTGTTGTAGTAAGGTAATTCACGGATCTGCTGGTTTACCGCTTCGGCAATTTCTTCGCGGCCATAACCCACATTGACGCACCACAAGCCGGCCATCGCATCCAGGTATCGATTTCCATCGCTGTCCCAAAGATAGATCCCGTCCGCCCGGGTGATGATGCGGCTTCTTTCTTCCGCCAGTTTTTTATGGTCGGTAAAGGGATGGAGATAGTGTTTGGTATCCAGATCCTGTAACTGATCCGTCGTGTAGTTGTACATCGAACTGGTCCCTTGAATCGGAAACTAATTTCGACCTTATCCAGTTTGGTGAGACCGATCAACGCTGGGGCTGGATATGTTTGCAACCTAAAATGAGTGCTGGCAAAGTGCCCTCGAATTTACCTGAGCATTCCCCCCATGACTGCGGCAAAAGAATGGCTAGACACCAAGGAGATCGAACTAGTCGAATGTCTGGTCCCGGACATTAATGGCGTCAGTAAAGGGAAGATTGTTCCCGCCGAGGACCTTGTCAGCGGCGAGATCCGTTTGCCTGAGGCCGTATTCGGGCAGGACGTCGTTGGCGGTTGGTGCGAAGATCACGACCTGTTCGATGTCGCCGACGTCGACATGTTATTGGCACCAGATGCGACAACACTGGTGATACAGCCCTGGTCGAATACTAAAACTGCGCAATGTATTTGCGATTGCGAGAGTCTCGACGGTAAACCATTGGCGATCGCACCCAGAACGATATTGAGAAACATCTTGGGCCTGTATCACGCAAAGGAAATGCAACCCGTGATTGCCCAAGAAGCCGAGTTCTATCTGGTCGAAAGAAATCCCGATCCCGACAAACCACTTGAAGCAGCAAAGGGGATATCGGGCCGGCAACAAAAGACCCCTCGTTCGTTCCAAATAGAAGTCCTTTCCGAATTCTCTCCTTTCCTCGAAAGACTTTACGAATATTCAACGGGGCACGAAATCGTAACCGCTGGTGTGGTTACAGAAATGGGATGTGGTCAGCTAGAGGTCAACTTCCGGCACGGCGATGCTTTGGCGTGCGCCGACGCAATGTTCAATTTCAAGCGAATTGCAAGACAAGCCGCATTAGAACAAGGCTATTACGCGACGTTTTTATCGAAGCCTATGTCCGCGCAACCGGGTAGCGCGATGCATCTCCACCAGAGCGTCGTGGATGTTTCATCTAAGAACAACGTCTTCTCGAATAAGGATGGCGAATACAGTGAGCAGTTTTATGCCTACCTTGGTGGTCTGCAGAAGTACATGCCAAACGTCATGGCATTCCTCGCTCCAAACGTAAATTCTTATCGCAGATTCGACGATGCAGAATCCTGCCCGATAAATACGGAATGGGGAATTGACAATCGAACGACAGGGTTCAGGGTGCCCCGAAGCAGTGCCGACGCTACGCGGATTGAAAATCGCATACCGGGATCTGATACAAACCCCTATCTCGCAGTTGCAGCGAGCCTAGCTTGCGGTTACCTAGGTATGCAGGAAGGTCTACGCCCCAGCGAACCCAGCACGGAAAGCGCTTGGGACCTCGAGCACACCCTACCTCGAACATTGCGTGAATCGCTCGACCTACTCTTAGAGTGTCAACCGCTCATGGATCTTTTCGGCGAACGGTTTGTTAACGTCTTCGTTGATCTGAAATTAAGAGAGCTTGCGGCATTTTCGAGCACCGTAACTGCGTGGGAACGTGAACATCTGGTATTAACAACGTAGCGACGGAACGGTTCCTTCTCGAGAATCAGAAGGCTATGCACCCTTTTCCAATGCGTGTAGGCCAAGAAGTTCTGCCCGACGGCTCGCAATAGGCTCATCAATCGAACCGACTACTACGCTAAAATAATAACGTGACTCATTACGACACTATCATCATTGGCGCCGGGCACAACGGCTTGGTTTGCGCAAACTACCTTGCGCGACAAAATCAAAAGGTACTTGTCCTCGAGTCATCGAGCACGATTGGCGGACTTGCATCCACTCACGAATTTCATCCCGGGTTTAAGGTTTCGGTCGCACACACTGCCGGCCACTTCTCAAAGAAAATTCACCGGGATCTCAGCTTGCAGGACCACGGCCTTTCGCTTACCCCAAACCCGCTGTCATGCGTGGGACTCGATCTCCAAGGGAATCACGTCGTACTCGACGGCGATACCGTCAGCGGCGTACCCGAGACAGACCAGGCGGCTTACGCGAACTACTCGAAACTCACCAAACGTTTCGCCAATCTGCTTGCACCGTTTTGGCTGAAAACCGTCCCTCCGATTGGTAACAATTCGTTGCCCGAGGTGCTGTCGTTCGCCCAACTTGGCTTAAAGATGCGAATGCTGGGCAAGCAAGACATGCGCGAGTTTCTTCGGATCATCACCCTGCCAACTCACGATCTCATGGACGAGTACTTCGATCACCCGATCCTGAAAGCGCTGCTTAGCTGGAACGGTCTCATCGGATCGAAGCAAGCTCCGCGTTCGCCCAACAACTCCGTCATGTTAATGCTCTATCGAATGTCTGGAGGTACGAACGGTCTACACGAGCTACCTGTTGGAGGGGTATCGGGCCTAATTGACGCACTCCGTTCGTCGGCCGAATCCCGGGGTGTCGAGATTCGAACCAATACACCCGTTCGCCGGATCGCTGTCCATGGAGGAAAGGAAGGTCTTCGCGCGACGGGCGTGCAAATGGATGGCGGGGAACAGGTATCGGCCCGAAATATCGTATCTTCGGCGGACCCTAAGACGACGTTTCTCACACTGCTAGGAGCCGAGAATCTTGAAATCGAGTTTACGAATCGGATTCGTCGGATTCGCTCAGAGGGCCTTGTTGCAAAACTCCATCTGGCACTACACGACTTGCCAAAATTCACCGGATTAGATCAGTCCGATGGTCAGCTACTCATTTCTCCGGATATGGCAACGATTGAACGCTCCTTCGACGATTCAAAATATGGCCAATGCCCTACTGATCCCGTGATGGAGATCGTGATTCCGAGTTTGCACGATCCCTCGCTCGCTCCGGAAGGACAACACGTGTTATCTGCGCAAGTGATGTACGTACCTTACAAGATGAAAAACGCGTGGGATTCGGCGGCTAAGGATGTGTTCACCGACAGGCTTATCGACAAAATCGCGTTGTATGCGCCCACCATTCGCGAGCAGATTGTCGCAAAAGAACTTCTTACTCCGATCGATCTTGAACAAAGGTTTCGAGTGGCGGGTGGTCACTGGCACCACGGCGAATTTGCCCTCGATCAATTGTTCATGATGCGGCCCACCTACGGTGCTGGGCAGTATCAGACACCCGTCCGAAATCTGTACCTTTGCGGGGCGGGATCCCACCCTGGCGGTGATATCACCGGCGGTCCCGGACACAATGCCGCGCATGAGATTCTGTCATGAAGCACTACGATGCCATCGTTATCGGGGCTGGCCATAACGGCCTAACGAATGCGGCTTATCTAGCAAAAGCAGGCCTCGACGTATTGGTTGTCGAAAAGAACGACTACATAGGCGGAGCGGCTGTATCCCGGGAATTACACGAGGGTTGGACATACTCCAATTGTTCATACGTATGCAGCTTGATGCGCCAGGCTATCCATCGCGATCTGGATTTGAGCCGGCACGGACTCATTTTGGTGCCCTATCTGGGTTCCGTGAATTACGACGACGCTGGCAACACGCTGATCGCCTATAACAGCGAGGAAGCCGCTTATCTTGAACTGAAGCGTCACTCCAAACACGACGCAGATTCGATGTTCCGCTTCCAAGCTGATCTGACTAGATACGCGCGATTGATTCGGAAAACGTTGCTCCGCACACCTCCCGATCCCACCTCATTTCGACGACGTGACATCCATGAACTTCTGTTCCTTGCCAAACAATTTTGGTCACTGGGTGAAAAGGAAATCTACGAATACGTCCGATTCTTTACGCTAAGTGCAGTGGATTTTCTGGAGGATTACTTTGAGAACGAGCTCATCAAACAGTCGAAGGCCAGTTCCGGGATTATCGGCACGGCATTAGGCGTGTATTCGCCCGGATCTTCGTACATTTTGCTGCACCACGTAATGGGAGACGTCGATGGAAGTATCGGCGCCTGGGGTTTAGCGCGCGGTGGCATGGGTGCAATTTCCACTGCCATTGCCTCCGCGTTTCAATCATTTGGCGGAGAAATCAAGACCAACGCAGGTGTTTCACAAATTCTCGTCGAGGGTGGCAAGGCGGTGGGCGTCGCGTTAGAAAACGGAGACGAAATTAGAGCCCGGGTAGTCGTATCAAATCTCGACGCCAAGCGAACGTTCACTCAAATCATGGACAAGAACGATCTTCCACCCGGAATTTATGAAAGAGCAAAAAACTTCAAGATTCGTGGTTCCTCAGGAAAGGTAAATATCGCGCTATCGGCGCTGCCAAAATTCAGTAACGTGCCAGATAACGCCTACGTTAATCGAGGTGGGCTTGAATTCACGGGGTCATTGGAAACCATGGAGCGGGCATACGATTGCTGGAAACGCGGTCGCTTCTCCGACGATCCATATATCGAGGGCGTTATTCCTTCTGCCTGGGATCCGACGGTTGCACCACCAGGCAAACATTGGATGTCAAACTTCATCCAGTACTGTCCAGCTGAACTTGCCGACGGACCTTGGACGCCAGAGAAAAGAGACCTGTTCGGCCAAACAGTGATCGACAAGATTGCTCGCTACAGCCCCGGTTTCAAGGACTTGATTGTGCACATGGAGGTGAGAACTCCACACGAAATAGAACAGGAAATTGGTCTAACCGAAGGGAACATATTTCAAGGTGAACTCACAATTGATCAGTTGTTTTTCAATCGCCCTTTCCCCGGTTACGCCCAGTACAGGATGCCTCTAAAGCACATGTACATGTGCGGTTCTTCAACACATCCAGGTGGCGGTGTGTCCTCAGCGTGCGGCGCTAATGCAGCCCGAGAGATTCTGATTGATCTTAAGCGACCCAATAGTGTTCCGGCAGATGACTTCGACGATGAGTGACTACGATTTTTCAAGTGAGCGTCCTAAGCCCAGCCACTTCCAGCAACGCCAAGACGAACTCAATATTCACGACGCTTGGTCTTCATGGAACGGTTACAAATTCGCAGAGTACTTTTACGACGTGGAGTACGAATATTTCTGCGTTCGCAATACCTGTGGCACCTACGACATTTGCCCGATGCAGAAATACCTCATCAGCGGTCCAGATGCGGAGAGAATGCTCAACAGGATGGTGACCCGCGACGTAACGAAGATGCGGACCAATCGCGCTAGCTACGTGGTGTGGTGCAACGATGAGGGGCGCCTGATCGACGACGGCACCATTTTCAAACTAGCCGACGACCAATTCGTTTTGAATTGTGGTAGTCCCTGCACAGCCTGGCTGGACAAAAGCGCCTTTGGATTTCACACCACCATTGTCGACAAAACCGACGAGATTGCTGCAATGGCGCTGCAAGGGCCAACCTCGTGCGCTGTACTTAAACGCATGGGCCTTACCAACATCGAGAACGCAAAGCCGTTCTCGATCAACTATTTCGATTTTCACGCTGACAGACTCATGGTGTCCAGAACGGGATTCACCGGTGATCTTGGTTACGAGTTATGGATAGACCACGGTCTCGCAATCCAACTCTGGGACGCGGTCTACGAAGCCGGCCGCGATCTAGGTATTCATCCCTATGGCGACCAGGCGACCAATATGTTGAGACTCGAAGCCGGTTTCATTATGCCGGGGTACGAGTTCAACGAAGCTCTAAAAACGGTCCATTTCAAACACGATCAGACACCGTTCGAACTCAATTTGGGTTGGTTGGTTGACTTCAAGAAACCTCACTTCAATGGCCGACGCGCCTTGTGGGCCGAGCAACAACGCGGTCCAACGTACACGTTGACCAAGCTGGACATCGAGGGTAACAAGCCTGCTGAAGGTTCGTTTGTTTACAGCAATAAGCGTTGTACGGACGAAATTGGCTACGTCACGTCGGGCATATGGTCACCGGCCGCGAAAGCGAATATCGCACTTGCGATGATAGAGACTCAGTATCTCGATGGAGAAATTTGGTCGGAAATCTATTATGAAAAGGAGCTCAGGCAGTACAGCAAAGTAGCTAGATGCCGCATTAAACAAGAACCTTTTTGGGCGCCAGCCAGAGCGCGAGCGACGCCAGCTGAGAACTTTTGATCCATCCTCCCCGGTGCGCTGGCGTTAGTGCTGAGACAAAATACGCGAATCGTTCTCAACAAATCGAAACCTGATAGCTTTCGCTCGATGGCTGACAAAATCGTCATACTCGCGTCCGTGACTTTCTCGCATCCCGAACCCGAGCCCACTCGATTCGTCCCATAGTCTGTCGCGAGTTGGGCCTATCCCACAGACCGTGAACCCGGGAACGCGAAATCGATACCCTTACCGTCCGCGGCCGAGGACCAGCGTTCGGTAATCGTCTTACGGCGCGTATAGAAACGAACGCCGTCCGGACCATAAGCTGCGAGGTCACCGAATCTTGAATCCTTCCAACCACCAAAGCTGTGATTGGCGACCGGGACAGGCAAGGGTACGTTGATCCCGACCATGCCAGCTTCAACTTCATTTGCGTAGGTACGGGCCGAATAACCGTCCCGAGTAAAAATACAGGTCCCATTCCCGTACTGATTGTCGTTGATGATTCGCATCGCGTCGGCCGCCGTTTTAACCCGAACAAGGCAAAGAACCGGCCCGAAGATCTCCTCGTCGTATATCGACATGCCCGGTTTAACGTTGTCAAAGAGCGTTCCACCGAGATAGAAACCAGGCTGTTGGTAACTGGCATGCCTTCGCCCATCGACCAGTATGGTGGCCCCTTGATCAACACCTTCTTGAATCAAACCAACAATTCGATCCCGTTGCGGGCTGCTGTTCAGCGGTCCCATATCCAGATTGTCCACTCCAGGACCGATGTTTAGTCCCGAAACCTTTTTATTCAATAGATCGGCAACCGCGTCCGCGGTCTCATCACCCACCGATACCACCACCGACAACGCCATGCAGCGTTGGCCACACGAGCCATAGGCCGCACCCATAATCGCATTTGTCGCGGTTTCAACGTCTGCGTCAGGAAGTACGACGGCATGATTTTTTGCTCCTCCAAGGGCCTGAACTCGCTTGCCGCTATCGCCGGAAGCCTTGTATATGGATCTTGCAACAGGCGTCGAACCAACAAAACTCGCCGCTTTTATGTCCGGATGCCTCAACAACCATCCAGCTGTCTGCTGATCTCCTTGAACAACGTTGAAGACTCCATCGGGGAGTCCCGCCTCCGAAAAAAGCTCCGCCAACCGGTACCCGGCGGTAGGAACTTTCTCCGAGGGTTTTAGTATGAACGTATTTCCGCACGCAATAGCTAGTGGGAACATCCACATCGGAACCATTACGGGAAAGTTAAACGGTGTAATGCCGACGACAACTCCCAGGGGAGACAACTCACTCCAACTGTCGATATCCGGACCAACCGCCTTACTGTATTCGCCCTTCAAGTGTTCGGCTATCCCTGTGGCAAATTCAATATTCTCAACACCCCGTTGAAGCTCGCCTTGGGCATCCATTATTGTTTTGCCGTGTTCGCGCGTAACGAGTAGACAAAGTTCGTCAGCTTGGGCGGTCACCAACTCGCAAAAGCGCCTCAGAATTACTGCACGTTTTGCCGGTTCGACGACTCGCCAGTCTTGGTAGGCAGTTTTCGACGATTCGACAGCGGTTTTGACCGTCGTTTCGTCTGCAAGCACGACGTATCCCATTTGCTCACCCGTTGCTGGATCAAATCGCTCAAGCTTTTGCGAACCACTGGTATCTGGTTTGCCACCAATGAAATGTCCCGTGATCTCTGTCTGTGCCACTTGCCTCTCCACTAACCTTTCTGAGTCCAACAACTAGTCGATGTCATTCAACACATCACCGAGTATCCCGAGCATTTGATCGATCTCCGTTTCGTTAATCACCAACGGCGGCGCAAGAGCAACAATGTCTGCCGTGGCGCGAACCAAAAGACCTCGATCAAACGCCTCGCGAAATACCGCCATCGCGCGCTGGGTCGGCGCGCCGTCTCGCGGCCGCAATTCCACCGCACCCGCCAGACCAATATTACGCACATCGATCACGTGGGGCTTATTGGCGAGCGCGTGCAATCCCGCCTCCCAACTAGCTTCGAGTCCGCGAACGTGCTCAAACAAGCCCTCGTTTTCATACACGTCCAACGCCGCGTGGGCTGCCGCGGTTGCAAGCGGATGGCCGGAATACGTATAGCCATGAAAAAACTCGATGGCCGCGGGGGGTCCCGTCATAAAAGCTTCTCGAATTTTCTCCTGCACCACTACCGCACCCATAGGCACTGTGCCACTGGTCAGTCCCTTGGCGGTACACATGATGTCGGGTACAACACCGAGTCTCTCCGCTGCCGAACCCCATCCCAGCCGTCCGAATGCGGTAATCACTTCATCAAAGATGAGCAAGACGCCATGCGCGTCAGTGATTTCACGAAGTCGCTCCAGATAACCGACCGGGGGCACCAATACACCGCCCGAGCCGGCGAAGGGTTCAACTATGACCGCCGCGATACTGCTCGCATGGTTGCTCGCAATAATGCGCTCAAGATCATTCGCGAGGTGGGCACCCCAGGAGGGTTGGCCTTTGCTAAATGCCTGATGCTCCACATCGTAGGTTTCCGGAAGATGGAGTACACCCGGAAGCAAGGGCCCAGCCGCAATACGGTTGTTGCCGATACCACCAACACTCGTACCACCAAATCCAGAACCGTGATACCCACGTTGCCTGCCTACCAACCGGGTTCGTTGGCCTTCCCCACGCGCGTGGTGATATCCCAGTGCAATCTTGAGTGCGGTATCAACAGATTCCGATCCTGAGTTAGTAAAGAAAACGGCCTCCAAGCCCTCCGGCATCATGTTCGCTAGACGTTGGGCGAGGCGAAAAATTTCGGGATGGCCCATTTGAAAAGCTGGAGAATAATCGAGCGCACCCGCCGCCTGACGAATGGCTTCAACGATGTGCGGATGACAATGACCCGCATTGCAGCACCAGAGCCCCGACATCCCATCCATAATTTGGCGATCGTCAACGGTGGTGTAGTAAAGACCTTGAGCACTTTTCATGAGCCGAGGCTCGTTCTTGAAAGCCCGGTTACCCGTAAAAGGCATCCAGTAAGAGGAGAGATCTAACTCGTTATGTAGAGGGTTTTTCATTTGCATCCTGCTCCACCCGATAAAACGACCACGGTGGAATCTCCTCACCAAAGATCTGGGCCATATCGTATTTGCGTTGGTAGGCCATACCGACTACATCGCGCTGTGTTGCGTCATCGAGCTTAGTTACCGTCACGTCATAGATCTTACCGCTGATACGAATCCTGGCATGATTATCTCGTAAGATATTGATTTCCCATAATTTTTTATCTTCTCCGTAAGAACCAATATACAGTTCATCAGCAACGTGCGCGCACCAAATAGTGGTCGAATGCGGAATGCCATACCAAGAGCGGGTTTGAATAAATACTTCATCAATTTGATCGGTGAATTGCCAATCCTCGACGCGTGAAGATACGTCCTCACCACCAAGCCAAAATCCCGGCCTAACGTCCTTGGGTTCACAACCCACGGCCAGCACGCTAATAGCTAGCAAGACGAGCGGCCGACGAATTTCTATCGGAATATGCACTTTGAGAACTGGTGTTTTGATCTTCACGGCTAATCGTTGTAGCAACAAATCTATCCAAGCTTTGGCGATTTGTATCGTTTCACGTCGATCAAATCTCCACTGCATATCTTTCCGGGTACATCCACCACCCCCACCACCCCGCGCTTCCGTTTTGCCTCAATCAGAAACTGTCGACGTGTAAGTCGCGTACCGGAGCGTGTTCTATAAAGACTGACAATCTTATCGGCAATATGCGTACAAGGCGGATTGAAATCCTCGACAACTAAAACCGCTCCTGAAGGAAATACCAGCTTGGATCCTTTCGGGAGTTTAGAGAAATCCTTGATCCCTTCGACGAAAACGTTGACGCCAAAATCCCCGGGCAACAATCGCTGATCGAGATTCAATGCTTCTTCAATCTCCCGCACTTCCTCTTGCGACATACCAGACCATTGCCGGTTGTTTCTCCTCACGGTCCCCGCTGGCTCGGTATCGCCTTCATAACAGACTCGGCTGAATCCGCGATGCTTGTCGTCGACAAAGCCTTCAAGATCCGCCATGACGCCTTCTCGGACGTGCTTTGCCATGTCGTCGCCGGTTCCAATCGAAACCGAGATTAACGTCGCTTTTTGCTCCTTCATCTTGATCGTCCGCCGCGTCGGTGACTCAGACTTTGATGATTGTATTGTTCCAACATCATTATTTGTTCCCAGCCTAGAGGCATGGAAAATAACGCACGGCAGACGCTTGTTTCATTATCAGGTTCACTACTCGCGACCCAGATCAAACCAGACGTGCGCTTGTCCTGTGCCAGCTGCATTTTCGTAATTCGACATAAGCCGACCTTTAGCCGTGCAATCTCGACCACCTAGCGCGCCTATGGTCATCAGGTAATGACCAAAAAATCCTTCCGGCTGAAAGCGAAGATACTCCGGATAATTATCGATTACCGTGGCGTGATCTCCCATCCGCCAAAGCTCCAAAATTCTTTCATCAAATTCCCTGGCGCCCTCCGAAATGACGTTACCCGGGTCTTTACCAAGATGACGAGAAAAATCGTCCAGCGGCCAAAAAGAGTGGCTCATACCTCCGCTTGCGAGCAGAGCAAACCTTCCCGGTGTTTGTCCAATCGCTTCAGCGATCACCTGTCCGAAATCAAGATAGTTGTGACATGCCGCGGTCTGGCAAACACTTACCGAGAGTATCTTCTCGTCGTGCCGCAGATAGTGAACCAAATTAATCGTCGGATAATGGCGTGATATGTTTTCGTTGGTGATATTACGGGCACGCTGTCGATTAGTTTTCGCAGCGATCTCGATCGCCTCCGCCAATTGTGGTGCGCCAGCATAATCGTATTCGTAATCTGAAATAATCGTCGGTAATTCATCGGAAGTATAAGTCCCTCGATAGTGAGCGCTCCCGGCAACGATATGTTCAGCTGTAGTAAACCAGTGGGTATCAAAAATGATCAGAGTGTCCGCGCCCAGCGCACTCAGTTCGTTCCGAATTTCGGCGAATCCGGCAACCAGCGAGGTGTCCTGACCGCCATTACCCGCACGACGCACTTCTTCGGCCAACATGATCGTTGGATCGTGAGAAACCAACGCGGCAGCCACAATTTCACCCACAGGTTTTCCTTCCTTGAACTATCACCGATCTGCTTGGGACCAGAATGTGGGCACCGCTTCCCATTCACGATCACGTTGTGCCACCGCATGCGCCACGCCGTACATGCGGGCTGAGGAAGCAAGGTAAAAACGTTCATAGAGCTCGGTTCGACCGCCCAAGGCAGACCCAACAAAGTCCCATGCGGTTCTGAACAGCCGACTGCGGTCCTTGGCATTCATGCCGTCCGCACCTTTGAGGTATTTATCCAAGATCGGTTTGAGTTCTTCGTCATCGAAATCGGCCGCAGCCGGGGTCGCGAGTAAGTTGTGCGATCCAATCAGTTTGAGAATCTCATTCGCACGGACCATCCAGCCCGGCATGGACGGCCGCAATGCTACAAACGGTCGTTCATCGCAAAACCAAACGCCATCACCATAGTCGAATGCCTGACTTTCAGCGGTGTGTACGGCTGATCGGGTAAGTTCTGCATAGCTCCATAACTCCCCCAACATTTGAGCAATATCAGGCCGTTCGTTTTGACCAGTAGCTACCGCCATCCTTGTGGCCAGTTCATACGCGAATTCAAGTTTGACCTGAGCCCGTATGCTCGTTTGTTGCATGATGTTTCCGGTCCATCCGCGTCCCATAACCGAGTTGTAGACGCCGGGTAAGCCATCGCAGAAAACTCTGTACTTCGGTATTTCGACGTCGTCAAAAACGATAAATGCATCCTGTTCGTCAAAACGGCTGGAAAACGGGAGGTCAAATTCGTCACGGTCGACTCCGTAATGGTCACGGCAGATTACCTTCAACCCAGGCGTGTTCATCGGCACGGAGAATGCCAGCGCTAACTCCGGCTGATCTTTAGGAATCGGGTGTCCCGGATAAACGGTAAGCTCGTCCGCGAACGGACCCAACGTCGCAAGAATACGTGCACCGCTGACAACGATCGACTCAGCCGTCTCATCTACCTTATTGAGCGCGAGCGATCTGTTTTCACCCTCATAGTCGCGCGTGCGTTTGTCGACGATCGGATGGATGATGGTATGAGTTAACGCGAGGTCGCATTCTGCCGCTTCGCTCTGGAAGGCTACGAGGTTCTCATAGCCTCCCTCATTGCCGTCCTGCTTCCAGATACTCGGTTGTCCCGCAAATCCAGCAAAGGTGACGTTCACATAATCCGGCGTCCGTCCCAACATCCCGGCGCTGTATCGGGCTAGTTGCTCCAATCCAACGTGTCGTCTTGACAGATCGTCCAAACAACGAGGAATTTGGTGACTGATATTTTCCCCGTCTGAGAGGCATTCGATCGCGTGGGTGTGTTGCCAATCAAAATACCCCGCAAGCCCCTGTAATGATCCGGTAAAACCGGGATAGTCAGTGACATCTGTTACGCGCGATCCATTGACCCAGATAGATCGATCATCTCGTAGCCCAGCGATGTATTGCGCACCTGTGCGTGCCGCCATATAGAAAATCCTCAACAATTACACAGAGCCTTTGACCTTAAACGTACGCCTGTCGCCCTAATCTGTCATGGCCCTTCCACTATGTTTGCTCGACGCATTCGGTCGTTTCCTCGAAACACCTCCTGGGGCTCGTCTTTTTATGGGTTAAAAGAGGACGCATTCACTCCGATGACGTGGATAGTACAGAATACGGATCGAGTCCAACCTGCTCATTGACGCTCGGAGTCGGACCATGTATCACGGACGAATGAAAATTCAATTGGTCGACGAAGTTCACGGCAATCTTCCGCTCGACGATGATCATCCGTATCGGACCGGTCCGTGGAAGCCCAACACGCGCGAGTTCGATGCCTTCGATTTAGACCTGATCGGCGAATTGCCCCTAGACCTCAATGGCGTGTATTTGAGGAACACCGAAAACCCATTGCACGGAGCAATAGGGCGTTACCACCCATTCGATGGCGACGGCATGTTGCATTCCATCTCGTTCGACTCGGGAAACGTTGAATATCGCAATCGCTATATACGTACCGATGGATTTAACGCCGAGCTTGAATCTGGAACACCGCTTTGGGCCGGCTTGATGGAAAATCCTCAGAAGTCAAAGCGCCAAGGCTGGGGAGCCCGAACGGGCCTCAAAGACTCGTCAAGCACCGACGTGGTTGTCCACCGAGGTCGAGCAACGACCAGTTTTTACCAATGTGGCGACATCTACGAGCTTGATCCCAAGACGCTCCATCAATTGGGTAAGGCGAACTGGACAAAGGACGTTACGCCTGGGTGGGGAGTTTCAGCGCACACGAAAGTCGATCCATCATCGGGCGAGATGCTGTTTTTCAATTACTCAAAACAAAAACCATACATGCACTACGGCGTGGTCGATTCTGACGGAAAACTTGTGCATTACGTTCCCATCGAGTTGCCCGGACCCCGACTGCCACACGACATGGCGTTCACAGAAAACTATGCAATCCTCAACGACCTGCCACTTTTCTGGGACCCTGAAGCTCTCAGTCACGGCGCACACGCTGTTCGTTTTTTCCGAGATATACCCAGTCGCTTCGCAGTCATTCCTCGACGAGGCCAGGTAAGTGATATCCGTTGGTTCGAAGCTGAACCAACGTACGTATTGCACTGGATCAACGCATACGAGGAAGGCGACGAAGTCATACTCGACGGATACGCCCAGGACCCGTCCAAAGCTGTCAGCGTCGACTTACCTGAAAACCTGATCCCATATCGAATGTTGGACATTCATTCCGTCGGGGCGCGTGCCTATCGGTGGCGGTTCAATATGCAAACCGGTTCCGTCTCCGAACAACCGCTCGACGATACGATTTCGGAATTTGGAATGATTAATCCGGATGTCGCGGGTAAGCCATACCAGTATGTTTGGGAGATGACGACGAAACCAGGATGGTTCCTGTTCAATGGGATCACTCGGCTCAACGTGAAAACGGGTGAACGGCAAGGCTACGAATTTCGACCAGGCGTCTACGCGAGCGAAAGCCCCGTTATACCAGCGCGTACAATAGATCGTGAGGACGGTGGATATGTCGTCACGCTCATTTCAGATATGAACGAAGATTCCTCGAGCTGCTTGGTATTTAACGCCGACGACCTACCAAGCGGCCCTATTGCCTCAATTAAGTTGCCAGAACGCATATGCGTCGGCACCCACAGTTATTGGGAGAACGCCAGCCGCTAGCGCGTGCCTGCAAGGTTTCGCACAACGAGTAATCTTTCGCGGTTCAACGTCATCTGCCTAGCTAGGAAGATAGAACGAATCCAGCGTAGTTGTTCGATGCAATCTCGTCGCATTTTTCCCGATAGGCGCCGACGCCGCCAACGTAGGGCATGAATATTCTAGGCTTGCCTGGAATATTTGCGCCCAAGTACCACGAATTACAACTTGGAGCTGTAAACATCGTACCTTTGGCGACTTCGTTGACGTGTTCAATCCAACTTTGCTCAGCTTCGGCCGTAGGTTCGATGGAACGAAGCTGGTGTCGATCCATATGCGAGATGCAATCGCTAATCCAATCGACGTGCTGCTCGATAGACACGAGCATATTGCTTAGCACTGACGGACTTCCAGGTCCCGTGATCGTGAACATATTCGGAAAACCATGGATCTGTAGTCCCAAAAAGGTTCGAGGACCCGCTTCCCAAACGTCCGCAAGACGCGTTCCCTCTCGACCTTTGATTTCGACTTTCAACAACGCCCCGGTCATGGCATCGAACCCTGTAGCGTAGACCAAGGCATCGAACTCGTAAGATCCCTGTTCAGTCTTCACGCCCGTTTCAGTAATGTTCTCGATACCGCCTTGACGGAGATCGACTAACGTGACGTTATCTTGGTTAAAGGCATCGAAATAGTGGCTGTCGATCACGGGCCTCTTGCAGCCAATCGGGTAGTCGCGGGGCATTAGCCTATCCGCAACTTCAGGGTCATCGATTACCCGGTCCACCTGTTCTCGATACATTTCACAGGCAAGCTCGTTGGCATTCGGGTCGAGGCCGATATCGAGATAACGATTGATCGCGGCAAAACCATCCCGATCCAGGGCAGACTCACGCTGTTCAGGCGTCGTCTCGAGTATTGAGTCTGTTGGAGGGGCGTTGTCGGCGCCGCCAAAGCCAAAACCGTACCCTATGATCCCTGCCAGGGATTCACGTTGTTGTTGCCGGATTTCGTCGTAATTGGCCTTTGCTTCTGCTCGAAACTCCTCCGTGAGCGGGCGGTTATTTGCGGGCATTGTGTAGTTCGGGGTCCGCTGAAATACCGTTAAGTGCAGCGCGTCCTTGGCAATCACCGGTATCGATTGGACCCCCGAAGAACCAGTGCCGATCAATCCAACTCTCACCCCCGTAAAGTCCACGCCTTCATGTGGCCACCGTCCCGTGTGATATACCGGGCCGAGAAAATTGTCGGCGCCCACGATCGACGGTGTGTTCGGCACCGATAAACAGCCGGTCGCCATCACACAATACCGTGCCTCGTAGGACTTTCCGGCATCGGTACTAATCAGCCATTGACGAGTGCCCTCGTTGTACGTTGCCGATTTGACCCGAGTGTCAAAAAGGATTTGGGGCAACAAGTCAAATCGCTCAGCAATATGGTTCGCATAGTCCAGAATTTCTGGCTGACCCGCCATCACTTCGGACCAATCCCAGTCCTGCTGTAGCTCGTCGGAAAAACTAAACGAATACTCCATGCTCGGGACATCGCAGCGCGCGCCGGGATAGCGATTCCAAAACCACGTGCCACCTACCCCGCTTCCAGCTTCCAGCACTTGTACCGACAAGCCCATGGCGCGAAGTCGGTACAACATATACATCCCGGCAAACCCCGCACCAACAATCAGTACGTCCGTCGACTCCGTATGCTCAACATTATTCATGCGAATCCTAGTTGTCGGGGCACATCGAAATGGCCGCCCCACTAACAATAATACCCGTGCCGCGCGATCGGTTCTTTGATCCAAGTCGATGGCATCTGTGGGAAACTCTTAACGCTCCTCGTATTCGCTCGCGCGTAAAGGCAAACTCCGGACCGTCGCCCCCCCCTAAATGGCGGGGACCGTTTTTAACCGTATTGGTTCATCTCGATCTCTTATATTCTATGACAAACGCGAGACAGGACCGTTCATCGCCAACGACGTGAGTTTGTGTTTGCGCATTCCCGCGACGAATTTCACGTGATCGCACTGGACAGAACTCGGATACATAAATGCATGGAGAAAATTCATGGCAGAAGAGATTCTTTGTCAAACAGAGCTCAACTACGTGAACGCGCATGGTATCGAGCCCAAAAACGTCACCATTTTCAACGGCAGGATGTCAGCCACGAGTGCACATTGGGAGCAACAAGGTTTTGAGTTAATAGCTCACCGCTCAAAGGTGTTGAATTGGGATGATGAGGACGAAATCGCCAACCTCTATTACGATGAAATGACTTTGCTAGCGAAAGTCTTGTCCGGTTGTACACATGCCTTAGTGGAAGGACATATCAACCGAAATCCTCAACAAGCGTTAGTCCACTCCGATTACGCCCCCATTCAGTTCGTACACTCGGATTTCACCGAAACCTATGGAAACTCGATTTGTGAATACTACGAAAGCGCCGAGGACGGAGTGAAAAACGCTTTAGAGAGAGCAAAGATTGGACCCGAAGCGCTTCGCGCTTCAGCGCGCATACTGATCCTACAGTTCTGGCGTAACGTAGGTGAGCCTCGAATGGACCTGCCCCTGGCACTTTGTGAAGCCGAGTCCGTTTCCCGCAACGAACTTCAGGACTTCCACGTGTCTAGTTACGCGGGTGGCACTTTCGGTTTTGACACGTTCGGCGTGAAAGCACCGCAATCCATTGACCAGCATCGATGGTTTGCTTTTCCGGATATGACAGATCAAGAAGTGTTGACGTTACGAACCTATGACAGCGAACGAGCTGCCTTAGGCAAACCATTCTGGACGCCCCATTCCGCCTTTCGAGATCCGAATGTATCGGCCGGAAATCCTGCTCGTAAAAGTATCGAACTGCGGGCAACCTGCCTTTTTCAATAGCAACGACGCCTTTCTATGAAACGCTTGCTCACGTCTCTCTCGGCTCTTTTTATCTGCCCAGTATTCGCTGCCGATATCGAACAAATTGCCGAAGTCACACATCCACAACTCGACGAAATGAGCGGCATTGTTGCTTCAACGTATAAGGATATTTATTGGGTCCACAACGACTCGGGCGATAGTCCGAGGATCTTTGCTATCAAAGTCGACGGTAGCGTGGTGTTGCCATCCCTCGTCACGGTCCTTTTCCCCGATCGATCATCGGATAGATGGGAGGGCTACTCCATCGACAACGCATGGCATCAGGATTGGGAGGATATTGCGATTGCCGACGGCACGCTTTTCATCGCTGACGTTGGAAACAACAACAACGCAAGACGAGATCTTGGGGTGTATGTCGTGAACGAACCCAACCCAAACTACATTCATAAGACCCGAGCAGCCAAATTCTTACCGATCCGGTACCCAGATCAACTCCAATATCCAGCAAAACGATGGCACTTCGATTGTGAGGCCGTCTTCACATTCGAGGGGAAGCTCTACTTCTTGACCAAACACAGACAGCCTGGAAAGCCCATGGCATGGGAGCCTGGTACCAAGCTCTATCGACTCGATACCCGCCACACGGATCAAGATAACGTGTTAACGCTCGTGGACCGCCATAGCGGAATTACCTTGGCTACCGGAGCAGACGTATCCCCCGATTCAGATCGTTTGGCCATTCTGACGTACGCTCGCCTGTGGGTTTTTGATCGACCCTTACATGAAGATAAATGGTTGCAATCTAGCGCTCGTGTATTGGACCTCGACCGCAACCTGGTACAGCAAAATGAAGCCGTCGTGTGGGAGACAAACGATTCGCTATTAATAACCAACGAAAATCGCGCCATTTTTCGGGTGTCTCTTGACGCACTTACGCCGCACGCGACTTATTAGCACCAACGGCTATAGGTAGTCGTTTCCATGCCCCGTGTGATTATTTGAAACAACCTACCGCCAATCCTGGAGAGTTTGAACGCCAAGAACAGCCTGCGACCGCAGGCGTCGTCGTTTTGGGTGGTGGTGTCATAGGTTGCAGTGTCGCCTACCACCTGGCGAGATTAGGAGCCGACGTTCTTCTACTCGAGCGAGATCAATTGACGAGCGGGACAACGTGGCATGCCGCCGGCCTCCTTTCAGAGTTCCGTGGTACTCGCGCGCTAACTGATTTAGCTCGGTATTCCGCATCGTTGTACGAAAAACTCCCGGAAGAGACTGGTCAAGCCACTGGTATGAAACGTAACGGCAGCGTCGCAATCGCTACCTCTCGAGAACGCTGGGAAGAGTTGCGGCGCGGTGCGACGATCGCCCGCAGTCTCGGCATTCGAGCAGAAGAAATCTCCGCAAGCGGCGTCTCCGAGTTATGGCCATTGGCCCAGATTAGTGACGTGGCGGGCGCAGTCCACTATCCCAACGACGGCCAGATCAATCCGGTCGACGTCACTATGGCCCTTGCCAAAGGTGCTCGGTTATACGGAGCTCGTGTCATCGAAAAAGCGCCCGTGATAGGGGTCATTCAACGTGATGGCTACGTCCAAGCCGTGGAAACATCGGCCGGTTACATCACCACGGATGTAGTCGTTAATTGTGCCGGTATGTGGGCGCGTGAATTGGGCCAAACGTCTGGTGTCAACGTTCCGTTGCACGCCTGCGAACACTTCTATTGCCTGACGGAACCCATCGGCGATCTCCCTTCAGATCTGCCGATATTGCGAGACTTCGACGGTTGCGCCTACTTCAAGGAAGACGCAGGAAAGCTGCTTATCGGGGCATTCGAGCCAGTAGGTAAACCTTGGGGGATGAGCGGGATACCCCGCGATTTCTCCTTCGGTGAACTGCCCGAAGACCTCGAGCACGTGATGCCTATACTTGAAGGCGCAATCCGACGCGTACCGCGGATCGGGGAAACGGGACTATCGCGTTTCTTTAATGGGCCGGAGAGTTTCACATCCGATAATCGCTACCTCATCGGTGAGGTCCCGGAACTCAAAGGCTATTTCGTCGCTGCAGGATTTAATTCGATTGGCATTCAATCTGCAGGCGGCGTTGGCATGGCAATCGCCGAATGGATAATGCGCGGCTACCCACCACCCGATCTTTGGGAAGTAGATATACGACGTACTTTCTCTTTCCAAAACGAACCCATATATCTCCGCGACCGAGTGAGCGAGACTCTGGGTATGCTGTACGGGATGCACTGGCCGCATCGACAATACACGACCAGCCGCAACGTACTTTGTAGTCCACTTCATGACCACCTTATGGCAGAGGGAGCTTGCTTCGGCGAATTAGCTGGCTGGGAGCGGGCCAACTGGTTTGCCGATCCCGGAACAAACCCCAAATACCAATACAGTTACGGGCCACAGAATTGGCACGGTAACCAAAAAAATGAGCACGAGACGACACGAGAGCGTGTAGCACTTTACGATCAAACGTCGTTTGCGAAATTTGACGTTATTGGTTCGGATGCCGAACGTACGTTGGAACGAATCTGTGCAAACAAGGTAGGTCGGGCGATAGGTTCGATCACCTACACTCCATGGTTGAATGAACGAGCTGGAATCGAAGCCGACGTCACAGTCACGAGGATCGGTGAACACGCCTTTCGAATCATTACCGCACCAATAACTAGGCGTAAAGACTGGCATTGGTTACTGGATCATATTCCGGCGGGCACAGACTGTGCGGTATCCGACGTTACTGAAGATTGGGCGGTCTTGAGTGTGATGGGTCCCCTAAGCCGTAAACTGCTCTCAACATTGACACCTGTGAATCTCGATAACGATTCGTTCCCATTTGGAACCGGGCGAGAACTTGAAATAAATGGCCTTGCCTGTTGGGCCCAGCGCATTACCTACGTGGGCGAGCTCGGGTGGGAGTTGTACTGTCCGTGGAACGCCGCAGTCGAGCTTTATCACGTGTTGTTCCAAGCAGGCAAACCACTCGGAATTGGCCTTGCCGGGTACCATGCGCTTGATTCCTGTCGGATCGAAAAAGGCTATCGCCATTGGGGACACGATATCGGGGACGGAGATACGCCACTTGAGGCCGGTCTTGGCTTCGCTTGTGCCTTCGATAAAGAGATCGCGTTTATCGGTAAGGCCGCGTTACTCCGCCAACGAGATGAGGGCGTAGTCCGCCGCCTAACACAATTTCTTTTACCCGACCAAAATGCTCGGCCGTACCACGACGAACCAATTTTTCGAGACGGAGAGCAGATTGGTTATGTCACATCAGCGAATTATGGCCACACCTTGGGTGGGAACGTGGCTCTCGGCTATATCAGCGCTGAGCACCCGATAACCCACGCTTTTATAGATAGCGGTGCATTTGAAATCGAGATCGCAGGCACTAGATTTCCAGCTGCCGCGAGCCTCCGGCCGATGTACGATCCAGATTCTTTGCGGGTGAGACAGTAATAACTATGGCAACAAATGAACTCACAGTTTTTACTGCAAGAAAGATAATCACAATGAATCGCTCGTGGCCCCACGCCACGGCAATAGCTACCAAAAATGGCAGGATCGTGGAAGTCGGTACGCTCGAAACGCTCAAACCCTGGCTGGAAGCTCATCCGTACCACATCAACGATCAGTTCGCAGATAAAGTCGTTGTTCCGGGCTTCATTGATCCGCACTTGCACCCCTCAATGGCGGCTGTGTTGTTGCCAATGCGTTTCATCACGGCGACACGTTGGGAACTGCCGTGGGAAACAGTGCAACCAGTGACTACGCCGGAAGACTTTTCTCGCCGCCTACACGAGCTTCATTCGGAACTAACGCCCGACGAACCACTCTTTACTTGGGGCTATCACCAACTTTGGCACGGTCCAATGAAACGAGAATTGCTGAATGCCGTGTCCAACGACAGACCGATTATCGTCTGGCATCGATCATTTCATGAGCTATACATGAATGACGCTGCCATGGAATGGCTGGGTATTACAGCCAACGAAGCCGCTGGCAAACAACAAATCGACCTTGCCGCTGGCAGGTTTTATGAGAACGGCCTCGCGTACGCTATCGTCAAACTCAACCCATACATTCTGTCAAACGAACGGTATCAAGACGGTTTGCGACGACTCGTCGAAGTCGCTCACCATGGCGGCCATACAACGCTCGGTGACATGGCTGTGGGTTTGTTTAATTTCGACATGGAATGGCAAGGCACCAAGGACGTGTTGGGTAGCGAAAATACTCCGTTCAGAACAGTTTTAGTTCCCTCGGCAGCCAATATTGCATCGATACAAGGCGGGCATGATCAAGCGCTTAGTTTCATTGAAGCCTTGGCCGATCGAGATACCGAGCGCTTATTATTTCCAAAACACGTCAAACTTTTCACCGACGGCGCCTTCTTTTCTCAACTCGCTCAGCTTAAGGAACCTGGATACATTGACGGCCATCTCGGGGAATGGCTGGTCGCACCCGAGCAATTCATCGACATCGCCCGTCGATATTGGAACGCTGGTTACAAAATTCATGTTCATTGCACCGGCGACCTCGGGTTAGAACTGGCCCTCGATGCCTTAGATACCCTGCAGTGGGAACGACCACGCTTTGATCACCGATACACGATCGAGCATTTTGGGTTCTCGACGCCGGAACAAGTCGCTCGAATCGCCGCTCTCGGCGCATTAGTTTCGGCCAACGTGTATTACGTGCACGAGCTTTCTGCAATCTATGCTCAACAGGGGATCGGACACGAACGTGCAGATCAAATGGCTCGTGTTGGTTCTTGCGTACGCGCGGGCATTCGTACCGCAGTCCATTCGGACTTTACAATGGCGCCCGCATCTCCCCTGAACAACGCCTGGGTTGCGTCAACGCGACGAAACTTGGATGGCGACGTCGTGTGTCCCGAGGAAACCCTAACGTTGGACCAGGCTTTAGCCGCTATCACTATCGATGCCGCCTACGTCCTCGGTATGGAGGAAGAGATTGGTAGTTTGCGAGCCGGGAAAAGCGCCGACTTCACGGTTCTCGACACCGATCCATATGCTGTCGGTGTAGAGGGTTTAAAGGATATTGCCGTTGACGCAACGGTGTTCAAAGGCACCGCCTACCTTATCAATGGCTGACGTCCCTTTTATCGTCATTGGCGGCTACCTCGGCGCCGGCAAAACGACATTGATAAACAGAGTTCTTGCCAGCGATCACGGACGGCGGTTTGGCGTTCTGGTCAACGATTTCGGCGACATAAACATCGACGCGAAGTTGATCCAGGGAAACGATGGGCCATTGATTTCCCTCGTCAACGGTTGCGTATGTTGTCAGCTCGGAAACGAGCTTGGTTCAGGCATCGAGACTCTTTTGAATATCGCGCCGCGTCTCGACGCTTTACTCGTGGAAACGAGCGGCGTCGCATACCCAGGCAAAATCGCTTCATATGCAAAAACCTGGCCCGGCCTCTCACCCGGCGGAACGCTTGTAATAGCTGACGCTAACCGGATCCGACAATTGTCACAGGATAAGTTCGTTGGCCCGCTGGTCACAGAGCAGCTCCGTCAAGCCGATCAAGTTCTAATCACGAAGCTAATCGACGGCAGCGAGTGGCAACCACTTCGGCGTTGGATTCAGGAACAAGCACCGGCTGTCTCTGTCGTACAGAGCAGTGAATTCGCTTCTCATCGCGTGTTCGAAATTCAGGAGTTGAACCACTCTCAAGTAATCGTTGGCGACGTGGTGTTCGATACAAAATCGTTCTCTGCGAGCAATTCATTGGATCCTAACGACCTCAATCGGTGGCTCGTCGGACTTCCGCCTGAAATACACCGCGTCAAGGGAATTTTCTACAACGCACGTGACACGAAACACCGATGGGTTGTTCAAGGAGTCGGACGACAAACAACCCTCTCCCGGGGGGAGCCTTGGGGCGAAAGTCCAAAGCGAACCGAAATCGTCTTGATTTGGCCAAAGTCCAGCACGCCTAGAATACCTGATGGAATTCTGGGGTAGTCCGAATGAGATTACCCATCTATTACGTTGATGCGTTCGCAGAAGAACTTTTCCAAGGCAACCCTGCAGCGGTAGTCACTGTCACGGAATGCCTCGACGCTGCGACTATGCAATCCATCGCTTTCGAAAATAATCTATCAGAAACGGCATTCGTAAACGTTGCATCGACCCCATTCTTGATTCGATGGTTTTCCCCCGTCGTGGAAGTTGATTTGTGCGGCCACGCAACGCTAGCAAGCGCACGCATTCTCTTTGACAACCACTTACCCCCAGACTCCTCGCAAATTAGTTTCTCGACAAAAAGAGATGCCCTGAGCGCGTTCAAAAGGGACGACTTGATCTACTTGGATTTTCCCGCGGAAGAACCTGGAACCGAGAAAAAGAACAAAACCCTCGTACAGGCTTTAGGCGCAAAGCCCGTCGAGTTATACAGAGGCCGCGACGATTTCCTAGCAGTCTTCGAGAACGAGAAGGCCATCCACACTATGGACCCGGACTTCAAATTACTTGCCAAGCTAGAATGCAGGGGAGTCATAATCACAGCCCCCGGTGACCAAGTGGACTTTGTCTCTCGTTTTTTCGCGCCGCGCACCGGTGTCCCGGAAGACCCTGTTACAGGCTCCACGCATACACTCATGGTTCCCTATTGGGCTCAGAAAACTGGCAAAACCAAGCTCGCTGCTGCACAGCTATCGCAACGGTCTGGGCGCCTTTATTGCGAGTTAAACGGTTCTCGAGTATTTATCGGTGGCCAAACAAAAAAATATCTGCAAGGCGAAATATTCGTCTAGCCCAGGTAGACATGACGTAACCACGCCTGTTATCGGCGAGATTATCCCCAACGCTCTATATGAGTAACGTCTTCAGCCGGACGCCTTGTCACAGTTCCAAAATTGCCCATTGGGTAGCCGATCGGTACGGTCACCACGACGCCATAATCCGGAGGGATATGAAAATAGGTGTGCAGTTCTTCCTCGAACACCTGGTGCATGGTGGTTAACGCAGCACCAAGCCCCAAAGCTCGGCATGCCAACAGGATATTCTGTACGCATGGATACACCGCCCCATAATTTGGTGGGCCTTCGCCCACACGCTCGTGCTCAGGAACCTTGAACGGCCAGTCGCATTTTCCACACACGAATAACAGGTACGGTACTTCATGCATGTGATCCATCTGATAATAGAGAGCCTGCAATTGGCGGCCTGGGTTTTTCTGGCGCCCGGAGCTACCTTGGGTCGATGCGGATCGCTCCTCGATAGCTCGCCTGTAGCGATCGGCAAACCATTTCTTACCCGTCGGCTCTGACACCAACACGAATCGCCAGGGCTGGGTATTTTGACCAGAAGGGGCCTGCACTCCAGCGTTAAGGACTTTCCAGATCAATTCCATTGGAACCGGATCAGGTTTTAACCTACGCATCGCACGAACGTTACTAACAAGGTCGAAAAAACGCGGGTTTGAATTTTCAGCCATCGAATGCTCTCCATTTTTCATACCAAGATCGCCCGATAGGTCGAGTCCGTCCATTAAGCAGCGAAATAACCTTACGGAAACGAAGTCCAACTCGTCATACGATTAATTTGTCAGAGCGAGACCCTAACGAATATCCGCCTGAAATGGTTTCAATGCTTCGCGACGCAACCAGTGTGGAACCATTGACCAGTTCTCCGGTCAAAGTCTTTAGAAACGGATACTAACCAACAAGAAGATTCAGTTCGGGGCTCACAGGTATCTCTCTCCCCTCCCGACGCCTGTGAGCCCCCCTTTCGGGTATTACTGCAAGTGACCCCCTTAAAAGTACTGCAGGCTTAGACGGTCGTCAAAACGAAGTGCCAAGGTTGTATGACTCAAAACCAAGCTAGTGCTCGCTCAACCGGGCCTGCCACGCATCGAGTGCGAGACACCTAAACTGATCCACAAAACCAACGATCGCGGCAAGACTATGGAAATGGGTAAAATGTTTCGTCTTAAATAGTGATGGACGTGGCCAATGAATGTCACAGCTACAGATGCCACACTCGGCGCAGTCATAACCGACGTCGACCTTGCGAGCGTGACGGATGACCTTTGGGAGGCAATCCATGCCACCTTCCTGGAGTATGGCGTTCTGATTTTCCCGGGCCAGCACTTGACCGAAGATGAACAAGGCGAGTTGGCTTTACGTTTCGGCAATCCGGAAAAGATGCATCCGCAACAACCGGGTCCATCAGTCCAATTATCGAATCAAAAACCAAATGGCGAATTAACCAATCCAGAAGACGAAGGCTACCGTCTCTTGAAAGGAAACGAGGGCTGGCACACGGACAGTACCTACATGCCCCTTGCTGCGAAAGCCGGCATGCTCGCGGCACTGGTCGTACCGCCGAAAAACGGTGAAACCGAGTTTGCGGACATGCGAGCTGCGTGGGATGAGCTCGATCAAGACACGCAGAAAAACTTGGAGGGACTCTCCGCTTATCATTCGCTGTATTACTCGCAATCGAGATCCGGGTACATTCACACCACCGATCACATGTACGGGTTTCATGACAAAGGCGCTCCACTTCGACCCATCGTCAAGACACACCCCGAGACCGGACGAAAATCCATCTATACCGGACGGCACGCCTATGGAATTCCAGGAATGAGCTCGCAAGAGTCGGAAACATTATTATCCGATCTGTTAGAGAGTGCGTGCCAAGCACCTAGGACCTATAAACATAGTTGGTGTGTCGGCGACATCGTCGTTTGGGACAATCGTTGCGTCATGCATCGAGCAAGGCCATACGATAGAAATCACACCCGTACACTACGGGCATCACGAATTGCTGGCGAGCCGGAATCCGAACTTGCTCCGACCTTCGCGGATCATCGGGCAAGTGATTTTCGCCCTTCGTCGAACAACAAATCATCGCTCGCTGGTTAGGGTTCCGTCATGCCTATTCCGGACGAATTCAGTCAAGAGGCGATCGAGAACGCCTCTGAAGACGCCTTTTTACCGTTCAAGGAATTTCTCGAATGTCAGGAACCATACAAGTCGATGCTCGCCAACAACCCATGGCTTCAAGGTCCAGCAGAAGCTGACGAGCTTGTTTGGGGAGAAGGTAAGTTCTACGACACGACAGTTCCCAGAAAGCATTCTTATTGGAAGAATTACGATTTACCAACACCGACCAAGGACCTGAACCAACTAAGACACGACTTTTTCGACTGGGGCTTTTGCCTAATCGAGGACGCGATCGGTGAGGAATCCCGTGTCGTTCTTCGAGCTCGCCTAGAAGAACAAGCCGAAGCTGAACGCATCGCGAAAATCGCGCACTTCACTCCGTTCTTCCAAATCGTCTGGTATCTCATCAACAAAGGTGAGTGTTTCCGTCGGTGCATTGAACACGACCCAGAATGGATCCAAGGGGGCCGTGTCATCGAACAACTGCTGAACGAGTTTTTAGGTACGCGTTGGTATAGCTACAGCATGGCTGGGAATATCTCCTACCCGGGCTGCAAACCGCAGACACTTCACCAGGACCAGGGGGCCATCCTGCCGTTACAAACGCCGCAGTCACCTGTATTAGTCAACACCATGTACATACTCCAGGACGTCAACGAACAGAATGGCGGCACACTATTAATTCCAAGCTCCCACCGTATTCTGTCCGACGCCGGAAGTGGTGGCGAGGTTGGAAAGCTGCCCCCCGCCATCAATCTGGAGGCCCCGGCAGGTACCGTGATGCTCTTTGACGGAAGGACCCTGCACGGTACCGGAGCGAACCGGTCGGACGACTGGCGTTATGTAATGACTCAAGCCAACAATAAAACGTGGCTTCGTCAGCAAGAGAGTTGGATGCTCATGGTCAACCCGGACATCATCGCTAACGCGAGCGATAAGCTGTTGCGTCGAATGGGACTGAGCAAAAACGCCCTGAAAGTTCGACAAGAGCTTGAGAAGGGTGTGTTCAATCCCGTGGGCGAGTTAACACGTGAAGCAGCGAAAAAACTCAAACCGAATACGTACAGTGTCAGCCAACCGATTTAGCTAACTGGTATCAAGTGCCACGTACGAAACTAATGGCGACGGCTCGAATAAACATTTCAACTCGTTAATTACCTCAGGAGACACCAGATGGCAGACAGGCAGGTAAAGGAGATGGCAGAGGACGTCGAGGCTCCTGTCTTCGAGACCGTCGCTTTCACGACTCCGCCCAAACTCAGCGAGGCGAATGTAGCGATCGTCACGTCGGCCTCCCTACATCACGCCGACCAAGACGATTTCGCTCCCAACGATACCGGGTTCCGCGTATTAGACGGAAAAAGACGCGATTATCAGACGGGCCACTGGAGTCCAAATTTCGACAGCGTTGGTTTTGCAAGCGACATCAACACGATTATTCCCTTGGATCGGCTCGACGAACTCGCGTCTCAAGGAACCATCGGGCAAGTGTCCGAATCGCACCTGTCGTACGCTGGTAATCAGTTCGATCTGACTGCAATCCGAATGGATAGTGGGCCTGCCGGCGCCACTCTATTGAAGAAGCAAGGTGTCGACGTCGTTCTACTGACCCCGGTGTGACCCTTGTGTACGCGTACCGTGAGTACGCTGGCCCACGTCTTCGAAGCACATGGCATTGCAACCATCGCACTCGGATCGATTAGAAAACAAATCGAACGAGCCGCTCCTCCTCGGGGACTCTGGTGCGATTTCCCCCTTGGTCGGCCATTAGGAAAACCCGGCGATCCGGCATTTCAACACCGAGTACTAGAACACGCGTTTAGATTACTTCAAGCCGAGGGGCCGGTTTTGGAGGAGTTTGAAGAAGCCGTCACCGACGAAGCAGAGCTCCTCACTTGTCCGTTGCCGCCGCGTAGTAATGCTGATTTACATCCGGCCATCGACGAAGTTCGTGGTCTACGCCCCGCGTACGAACGCGCCGTACAACAATTCGGTAACCACGCGGCCACCGGACGAGTCGTTGGCGTAGACGGTGTCGAAGACGCTCTCTTATCTTTGATTCGAGTTGCGGATGGGACCCCGTGGAAAGAAGCCGGTATACCCGGCATCCCTGCCCGCGTCGCACAGGACATTCGCGGTTATTACGAAATGGCCGCCATAGGACTTAGCGATCACATTCCCGCGGCTTGGTCAGGGACGCGCTGGTTTTTCGATAGCACTGAAGGCGGAAAGCTCTTGCTGGAAGCTCGATCTGCGATGCGGGAAGCCGGTGAAAAGCAACCGATTTGGTTCTATATGGCACCTGGGGATCGTTAACCACTTTTCGCGTTCTCGTAGCCACCGGCGCCAAATTAGAACTATCGCAAGAACAATACGATTGCTCTAATCTCCTCCGTGGCCAACTTCCCCCGGGACTCCGTTCTACGGAAAAATCTTGACCCCGACAGCCCGTGGGCTCGAACCGTTTGCGGCTTCAGACGCCGACTCTACACCCCAGGCACGTTCGGCTAGCGACGCGCAACCACCACATCCGTATCCCAAACCAGTCGTCGCACGAATACCTGCAAGGGTTTCTCCGTTCGCGATGCGAGACTCGATTTCTTCCTTCGTTACTTGAAAGCAGTAACAGATGATCATCAACTCATCATACTAGATTGCGACCTTTCACTTCCCTCCACACACTCGATCTCATCTCAGGACCTTCGTTCTCTGCATTCTCCCACGATCAACGGTTACCATAGTCGTTATACGTATTGCGGGGCTCAATAAGACTTCAAGACATGAGGCGAAGATCGTTCAGTGCAATAGGGAGTACGAGAGACCCCCACGCTGGCTCAGAAAATCCAAATGGGACATTGGCGGCTTGAAGCGAAGTGGTCACAGCCGTTGGCTTTGGGGATATTTCATTTTCCTCTGCAGCGGCTGTGCGACGCCGAACCAGTACGACAG
>ERZ651768.111-NODE-111-length-57523-cov-10.935679_pt1 | contig 57523 bp, 52 predicted proteins | sample MGYA00514754_ERZ651768 | MGnify/ENA metagenome assembly ERZ651768
TGTTCTCATACCGTACTCAACACCCATTAGAGTGCTTAATTCAGAAGAGCGGGTCACCCGAATCTCACGACGATTAGGTTCTTGCTGACTGAGAATATGAGTGTGAGAGTCAATTAGACCAGACATAACAAATTGGTTTTTCAGGTCAATCACTCTCGCGTTAGCCGTACCACCAACCTCGCCAGGTTCGACATAGCCATCACGCACCTCAATAATTAAATTGTTCCTAACGATGACACTTTGTTCGATTCGCGCTTCTTCCCGAGCATCCGATAACAAGCTTCCCGCGTGAATTATTTTCCACTCATCGGACACCTGCGCTGATGATGTGGCGCAGAGTATCATCGTATAAATTACAGTTAATAAAGATAGGACTTTTCTTAGCATAATTTCCTCTTTTCCTACTTGTTTTTTAGTTTTTCTAGAGCTTTTTGTTGTGTGATAAATTTAAAAAGGTAACTAACCGTTTGTCCAGAATAGTATGTAATAGTCCGAGATGGAACCAAATAGAACAAGTGGGGGGTACCCCGGGGTAGGGTCTGGTAGGTGGCGGATATAGAAAACTAGGGTGGGGGTCCAACACTAAGGTGATGACGTGTTTTTGGTTTTGAAACGGGTACCAGAGTGAGCAGACGGACTAGGGCCATTACAACCTATTGATAATATTACATTTTAATCAAGAGTTCGACGCATCTCGGGTGCGCCAAACTACACTTTACCTACCTTAACCAAGATCCAATAATTAAGGATCAGGAACTGCATCTTCCACGGTAAGTGGGTTCAAATAAGCGCCATCGGTAATACCTGTCTTCCGCATAGCAATACCAGTCAAGCATTCTTGCACTAAGCGATTAGCATTCATCACCGTTGTGTACCCCGGGTCAACCAATGGATTTAGTTCAACTAATTCAAAACCTACCAAGTTATTTTCTGTGCATAGTGCGCGGACCAATGGAAAAACTTCGCGGGTTGTCAGTCCGCCTGGCTCAGGTGTGCCAGTTCCTGATGCGTAGGCAGGATCAAGAACATCAATATCGAAAGACACATATAAATATTCTGGTCCGTCATTAGCTTCAGCGAGTATGCGCTGCATTACAACATCCCAGCCATCCCGTTCAATTTCAACCATTGTGTGATACCGGAAATTGTTTTCGCGCATCCACTCAAAACCATCTTCACCTGGCCAGTAACCTCGGAGTCCTACTTGGATATAGTTTTGACCTAAAACATGGCCTTCTTCTATCAAGCGAAAGACTGGTTGTGCGTGAGAAATTAAGTGCCCACTATAGCCTTCCGTTGCGGCATCATAATGAGCATCAAAATGAATGACACCAACGTTTTCTTTTCCGTAGATATCAGCGACTCCTGCTACATCTGGGTATTCAAGAGAGTGATCGCCTCCAATAATCAGAGGTAAGGCGCCGGTCGATGCTATTTCTCTGACTAATTCCCTAACAGGTAGCATGCTGCGCTCGACGCTGAAGCGATCGATGGGCGAGTTGCCATAGTCGACAACTCTAAGTTCCCGCTTCCAAGCAACTCCAACATGCATATGCGGTAAGCTACCTCCATCCAATACACCTAAACTTTCTCGTAAAGATTTTGGTCCATTAGCTGCACCGCGCATACCTACACCCATATCTATAGACGCACCTAATATCGCAACGTCGACATTTCCAGCGGTCAGATCTGCAGGGTTGATTGCAATCGGTAAATTAAAAAAAGTAAGCACGCCAGCGTTTCGTAAACGCCCAGGGTAGAAAGGACCAGGCTCTCTATCAGGATCATTGGCCGGATCCCGGAGCTGTGACCAGGGATCGAAACTTGGATCATTGGGATTAAGAGGAATACTCCCGTCATTACGATCGAATACGCTGGGTGTAAAATCTTGACCTACCACAATCCAAATGGGAATTAGAGCGCCGAACAATACGAGTAGTTTTTTCAATGTATTCACAGACTAACCACCGTTATGTTCCTCTCCTTCCATCATCAGTCTGTTGCAAAGCAATACAATAAGCCGGCCCCACCAACGCTAACAAAATTCTCCTGTGTGCAACCCGGGGTGCCGTGAGAAGAATTCCAAGGAGAGCCTGGTGTCAAGAAAGAGTAGCGGTCGGCATGGCCTACTCTTGCGCTGCCTTCGTCATTGCTAGTCCAGTTGTTACAGGTTTGGTCTTGTCCTGCTGGAAACGCGGAGCCATCAATTTGTGTGCCCGTTAGTATATCGTGCTCTGAAAAATCGGGATCTCCGTCTATGCGTGAAGCAAACTGATTGCCATTTTCATCGAGCGCGTGTTCCCAATTAATATTCGAGTTGTCGTAGTGCAGGTATACTAGGCTGGCTGCTATGATTACGCCTGCTGAGTTTGCCCAGGGCCCTGATCCTATTCGGTTACGTGCATTGACCGCGCCGACTCCCTGAGTACTCAAATAGGCCGCCCATGTGCGGTTCCCAGCACCTGCGGCAGTGGCCAGCGACTGACAATGAGCGTCCGCGCCTGCGAGACCTCCCAGGTTACCGCCATCACCAATGCTAACACTAGTGACAAAGAAGCCCATCTCAGGCGGTTCGTCGTCACTTTGTTGTGCAACAATCGAAAGTCTGGGTAGTATCAACACACCCATGATGGTTGCTATTGCTATAAGCACTTTTCTGTTATTCATCTTTTTTGTATTCCTCCTGAGGGTTTTGTTTCAGCGTATAAGGAAAATACCCAATTGAAAAGGGGGCCAGTTAAGTTTTGACAACTAACTGATAGTAATACTTATGTGTAGTACTACTCTAGGGCGACGTGCTAAGGCTAACAAACTGCTGTATATTTACTTCGAAGTGGGTGATTAAAACTGGTGAGCTTTACCAAGGTGAGGTGGAGATTAATGAAAATTAAAATTTTACTAATCATGTCGATGCTTACAGTGATTAGCGGGATAGCTGTAGCTCAATCAACTGACGAATATGCAGTGCCTCGAACTGAGTATGGACAACCCGATTTACAGGGTGTCTGGAATTTTAGTTCAAGCACCCCTATGCAGCGTTCGGAACGCTATGGCACGCAGGAATTCCTAACGCCGGAACAAATAGAACAAGCTGTCCAGCGGCAGGTCCGCACGGCGGCGGCAGCCGATGCTCGAGAGGCTGAGTTGGTTCTCGATCCTGAGGCTCCACCAGCTGGTGCAACCCCTAGGGGCTACAACACGTTCTGGATTGAGATGGGAAATAGAGGCGACAATGTCAGGACTTCTCATATTGTCTACCCACTGGATGGTCGTACCCCGGAAGTTATCGAGGGTAATCCAGTAATAGCCGGTGGCCTAGGTCCGGATATTACCGGTGAGCGCCCGGTTCGTTTCATTGTTGGTGGTATCGCTAAAGATGGCCCGGAAGATCGAGGATTATCCGAGCGCTGCTTGGTTGGTTTTAATGCCGGACCGCCTTTTACACCGAGCCTTTATAACAACAATCTGCAGATATTTCAGAGCAAAGATACCTTTGTGATCATGACAGAAATGATTCACGATGCCCGCATAGTGACGCTGGTTGAAAAACCTGCTCTGACTGACGACATTAGGCTCTGGTCCGGTGATTCACGAGGTTATTGGGAAGGCGATACTCTGGTCGTCGAAACCAGGAACTTTAATGGCATGCAAAGCTCTTTCCAAAGCAGGGGTACCAATTTGGATATGATTCTCACCGAGAAATTCACCAGAATCGCCTATGACACGATGAATTACGAATTTACCGTCGATGACCCGTCTACATTTACTGACAAGATTACCGCAATCGTACCAATGAGTAAGGTAGCAGGTCAGATTTATGAATATGCCTGCCATGAAGGAAATTACGGTATGTTCAACATTATACGAGGTGCGCGTGTCGAAGAGCGCTTGCAGGCTGAAAACGGTATTTAAAAAAGAGAAGGTCGCATTGGGTGGCGCGCTGAGATTGAGATTAACTCAATAGCTGGGACTCCAATTCTTAAACCTGCTTCCTGTATTTTTCCTATATACTGAGTATAATTTCATTGCTACATTGATAATCCTTGTATATTGGAGGTTTCAAATGTCCCGAATCATGTCCCTCGCTGGCGTCGCAATAGCGATAGCTGGCATTATCACTCCTCTTACAGCATTTTCTCAGGCACATGATGCCCATGAACATGCTCACATGGGCCCTGTAGTCAGCTGTACGGATCTTGCGACGCCACCGTGGACCGGATTGCCCGACACGGATCGTGACCAATTGGCGACTTTACAGCAGGAGCTCGCTGCTCTTAGCACGCCAGAGGCCGCCAAAGCCGCTGGGTTCAATCCGGTATTGGGGGATATTCCCGGCATGGGCGTGCATTATATAAACATTACCCGCGCCATGCGGGGGAAAAATTTGGACGTCAATATACCAGACCAACTTTTGTTTGCCAGTATCGATGGCCAGGACCAGCTCGTGGGGGCAGCTTACTCATTCACCGATGTGCCGGACACCGATGTACCCCTCCCGTTTGATAGCGAATTTGCCTCTTGGCATGATCATCCCCAGTTCGCTCGAAATGGTCAGACCCTACACATGCTGCATGTCTGGTTCGTGCCGTCTTCGAATGGTCCGTTCGCTGGCCTCAACTTCTGGCTGCCCTACCGTACCGCAGGTATCGAGATACCTAATCCTTGCTGGATGGCTGATGAAGCAGACGCTGACCGGATTCGGAATGTTTCATTCGCGCTCGTACCGCAGCGAAGGGATGGCATGATCAGGACATCGGGAACACCCAACGCCGCTGGCGCCACGTCGACCGATGGCGTGGCTGGCGCTACAGGTTCTAGCGCTGAACGCATAGAAATGTTCGCTGCATTGGACGCCGCCGCCCGTGCCGATGATCGTGATGCTTGGGTTTCAGCCGCAGACCGGTTTATCGCCGACTTGAGTACATCCGAGGTTAACAGAGTACAAGGTCTGCTTGGCGTTTTGGGGACGAACCAGATGTCGTCTGCTGAACGAGACGCTGCGGGGATCGCGCAGCCGAGCAGTGGAAGAGACCGGAACTAGCCTTCGGTAAAACCACGCCCTCCTAATCAGTAGGGTTGAACTTCGAATCGCTGACGGTCTGTCGGCGCGGACCCGTCGGGAGTAAATAAACTCATCTAATTGTCCCGATATTCTCGAGTTAGTTCTCCATGAGAAACTAGTTGGTAACCAAAAAAGGAAACCCAAAATGACAGCAATTAAACTCCTGCTAATGTGTTGCTTTTCTTTTTATGCACTTAATACATTTGCAGCTCAGTCAGTAGACTTAGGACGTGGCGAGCTCCCACTAACCGTTCCCTCGAACTATAGCGAGGATACATCCAGCCCTTTGATCATTTTATTGCACGGATTCGGCTCCAGCGGTGCCCGCCAGGATTTTTATATGGGGGTTAGCAAACTCGCGGATCGCTATGGGTTTCTCTTTATAGCCCCGGACGGAACGCCATCAAGAGACAACCAAAATCGGTTTTGGAATGCCACTCCTGCTTGCTGTGATTTCTCAAACACTGATGTAGATGATTCTTCTTATTTACTGAATATCATTAACGAAATTAAGTCTAACTATAATATTGATCCTTACCGAGTGTACTTAATTGGACACTCGAACGGCGGATTTATGTCTTACCAGACTGCTTATGAACACTCAGATACTATCGCTGCATTTGCGAGTTTGGCTGGAGCAAGTCATAACGATGAAAGAAAAGCGCCAGATAATCCGGTGCATGTTTTACAAATTCATGGCTCTGCAGACAGCACAATTAATTATGAAGGAGGACAGAATCTTAACAACCCTTATCCAAGTGCGTTAGAAAGCGTTTCTCAATGGGCAATCTACAATGGTTGCGTTGACGAAGGTGCTGAGCGAGAAATCAGAGATCTAGATTCTGGAATCTCTGGTCATGAATCCACGGTTTTATTATTTGCTCAAGGATGCATGTCGGGAGGATCGAGTGAACTTTGGACTATAAATGGCGGCTCCCATATTCCCTCACTATCAGACACGTTTAGCCAGCAAGTTATCGAGTGGCTATACGCGCACCCCAAAACTAATGTCAGCCACTAGAGCTTAATGAACCAGGAATGTTAGGCAAAAAATGGTCTTTATAACCGTTCCTAATACACGGAGGATCCAACCATGATTGTCGAGCAAATCTGGACCGGTAATGCCTATCGTAATTTTAATTACCTGGTGGTGTGCCCGGAAAATGGAGAAGCCCTAGCCATCGACCCACTGGATCACCTGAAATGCCTTCGTACTGCAAAAGAAAATGGCTGGACCATCACACAGGTTCTCAACACCCACGAGCATGGAGATCACACTGGTGGCAACAAACAAGTAATCGCCGCTACGGGAGCGAAGCTATTGGCGCACCAAAATGCCGCTAACAGCATTCCCGACATGGATGTAGGTTTAGTCGCAGGAGATTTAGTCAAGGTAGGTAAGACAGTGGAGCTGCTGGCGCTAGACACACCTGGCCACACCATGACTCATATTTGTCTGCTGTCACAGACAGATGAGCCTGGCTTGTTTAGTGGAGACACCCTGTTCAATGCAGGTGCAGGCAATTGCCATAATGGTGGACACCCTAAAGAACTTTATGAAACCTTCGCCAGCCAACTTTGCAAACTGGCGGGCAGTACTAAAATCTATCCGGGCCACGATTACATCAGTAACAATCTGGAATTTACTCTGGACCGGGAACCGGATAATGCACGAGCTAAATCCTTGCTGGAGGAAATAAAGGAACAGAATCCGGATGAAGCTCTGGTTTCGACCATGGCCCTGGAAAAAGAGATCAACGCTTTTTTTAGGTTACAGAATCCAACTGTGATTGCCACATTACAGGCGGAATTCCCAGACCTACCCGATGATCCTGACCCAGAAATTGTATTCCTTAAACTGCGGGAACTCAGGAACAAATGGTAAGGCGAAGAGCCTGATAAATAGTTATTTATTGAATCCAGTAGATTTTATCGTTCTTGTTTGCGCGTATCTATAAATCTAGCTGGTATTACGGTTGCATTATGTCCACAAATCCTCTGAAATGACCGTCCGGAGGAGCAATTCATGAAAAGAACAATAATTTCCTTATTTGTATTATTCGGATCTCTCTTATTTCTATACCCAGCCCTTGGTAATGATGGCTCCATCGCCTTTGTCGGTGCCACTGTAATCGATGGTACCGATGCTGAACCACTTGTTGACGGTGCTCTGGTAATTACTGATGGCCGAATACGTACCGTGGGCCCACGCAGTGCGGTGACCATTCCTGATGGAGCGAACGTAGTAGATGTGTCTGGCAAGTATATTATGCCGGGCATGATTAATGCTCATGGACATGTGGGCGCCACTGTTGGGCTTAATGGTAACGGGGGATATAGCTCCAATAATTTGCTTCGGCAGCTTGGTCTCTACGCTCGCTATGGTGTAACAGCGGTAAATAGCCTGGGCGGGGATGGGGAGCAAGGTTTCGCATTACGTAACGAGCAGTACGATAGCGAATTGAATCGTGCTCGTATCTATGTAGCCGGCAGTGTGGTAGTCGGCGACAGTGAAGCGGCTATCCGCGACGAAGTGAATCGCAACGCCGATATGGGCGCAAATTTCATCAAAGTACGTATTGATGATAATCTCGGTGCCAGTCAAAAAATGCCAAGATCATTTTTTGAAGCCTTAGTCGATCAAGCTCACATCCGCCGGTTACCAGTTGCCGTGCATCTCTACTATTTGGATGACGCAAAATTTATGTTGGAAACAAACGCCGACATTATTGCTCACAGTGTTCGAGATCTTGCGGTGGATCAGGAATTTATCAATATGGTTACGGCGAAAGACGTTTGTTATATCCCGACACTGACCCGTGAGGTTTCTACCTTCGTATATGAAAGTGTCCCAGGGTTCTTTGCAGACCCTTATTTTCTAAAGGAAGTTGAACCGGCTATCATTGACGAACTTTCTGCGCCAGAGCGCATGTCTCGTATAGCCGGAAGCCGTTCGGCACAAACCTACAAAGCGCAACTACCAACAGCAATGGCTAATGTAGACACCTTGTATGATTCTGGGGTAAGGATTGCTATGGGGACCGATACAGGGCCCCCAGCGAGGTTCCAAGGTTATTTCGAGCATATGGAAATGCACATGATGGTGGATGCTGGTATGTCGCCTCTTGACGCAATTAGATCTTCCACTGGCGTTGCCGCGGAATGCATAGGTATGGGCGATATAGGCACTCTAGAGCCAGGGAAATGGGGCGATTTTTCAGTTCTCACCGAAAATCCGGCGGAAGACATTCGCAACTCTCATTCAATTGAAAGCGTATGGATTGCGGGGAATCGAGTGCCAGATTAGACTCTCAATGCAAAAAAGGCCAGTAGAGTTCTACTGGCCTTTTTTATTCACCCTTATTGACTAAGGGCAGGGATTCTCTCCAGCTACTGGAGTTGCACCTGAGGGAAGGAATCGGCACGGGTCCGCTTGTTCCAAAGTAACGCGAGCCCCGATTCGGATGAGGCTGCCAGTACTGGGTGCCTGGAAGAAGTGGTAGCCTTCTCGTTCGGTCATCCATCCCGAAGGGCCACCTACGAATTTGCCAGCTGACTCGGTTTCTCCCTTGATACGGTCTATCAGCATTTCATATTCCGGATCTCCTTGGCGCTTACCACTGAAACTACCTATATCACCACTAGCAGCGAACACTACGTCGACCCCATCAACGCCAGCAATTTCATCGGCAGCGGCAGTACCTTCCAGAGTTTCGATCATGGCTATAATCATCAAGTTGTCGTTCCAGGTTTGACGATAGTCGCGACCCCAGAGGCGCCCATATTGGCCTCCACCTTGGCTGCGACGCCCCTCTGGAGGGTATTTGGCGAATTTCACCGCGCTTTCCATTTTCTCCGCAGTGTCCACCATCGGTACAATTAGACCGAGGGCACCGATATCAGTGGCTTTCTGGATATCGCCTTCGGTTGCATCCGGAATGCGGATGAAAGGTACAGCCGGTGCATCGCGACATGCCCAAATCATGCGTGCGACGTCGGTGTAATTTAGAGAGCTGTGCTGCATCTCGATCCAGATAAAATCAAAGCCTGAGTTGGCCATGGCACAGTATATTTCGGGGTCAGGGGTATCCACGGTACCTCCAACCACCTGGCCACCGGCTGCCAGCTTAGCTTTGACCGTGTTGTACATGCGCACATCCTGGGCCTGTGCTGGTAGGAGCCAGATTATTGAGAATAGATAAGCTAAAGCGAGACTCAGTATTTTCATCGTTATAACCTCGTAAGGACTGTTATTGTTTTCATTTTGCTTATTAACTGTCAAATAGCTCTGGATTTCAATCCTTTGGTGCTTATTTATGCATCTGCAATCATGGAAGAGCGAGACAGCCCAGAGGCTTTTTCAGCTTGTTGCCGCATGCGGCGCTTCTCTCCGCGGCGGGACAACTCTTCCCGGTTGTTATCATCCACCTTTGAGTAGTCATCCCGCCAGTTATTTTCTCCCCACTCATATGGAGTCCGTTCACTCGTGTTGGGTTTGGTGGCTGTGCGGAACATGTCTATTCCTTGGCCGATGATGCCGCGTTGCATATTTTTGTCATAGGGTTTTCCGCAAGGATTGCCAAGCGGGAAATCAGAATGCAGATAGCGCGGAACACCGCAGTGCTGGACGACATCGATGGCAGAACCGATGATAAGCGTCGGGATTCCGTTGGCTTCAAGGTGTCTCGCGACCAGGCTCACGGTCTGGTGGCAGACGGGTCACAAAGGGACCAGTATGGCGATGTCTATTTCATCTTCGTGGCAATGGTTAAGTATGTCGGGAGCATCTTTATCAATAGTGTTGCGTTGACTGTATTCTGTAGGCACTGAATAAAATCGGCGCGCAATGCCGCCAACCACGCCTTCACCGACAAGCCCATTAAGCTGCTCTAGTGGCAGAAAGGAGCCTATATCTTCGGTATGGGTTACAGACTGGTGCCAAGATAGTTCGCTGGTGTACATGGATTTGGGAATTGGGCTGCTTAATGTGGAATACACGCGCCGATGTGTACGGCCCTCCCCAGTGTCTGGCATAGCAGTGACTATCACACCAGCGTTGCATTCGTTCAGTGGTTTGGAAAGGGGAGCAAATGGCGTGTTGGCGTTGTGTGCCCACACATAATCTTTCTCATAACCCTGGGCGCGATAGTAGTCGCGGGTCCGTTCTATATAGGAAACATCATAAACCTCAGCCACTGTTTTCTCCGTTTGTTCTTCTTCCTATAGATTCAAAATTGGTTGCATGACCTGCCGCTGCAATGAAAGAGGATCATTCAGCAGTTGGCTAACGTCATTCCACACCATGGTTGCGCGAGTCTCGGCGTTATAAGGTAGCCATTGCGGTAATTTGCCTACATTGGGATTTCCACTGCGAGCGAATTCGATGATGGTATCGCTTATCTTATCTGCGAGAGCGATAGCTGTATCACTGCCGGTTGTTAACGGATGATCCCGCACATTGTCGAATATAAACGGAATGTCGAGGGTATGAGGGCTCATGGCGCCGCGCCCGGTTTCCCCAGTCTTCCAGGCCAGGTAATAAAGGTAGGTAGGACCGGCATTGAGAGCTGCACGCCTTTCGGCGATGGAGATTGATTGCATCACGTAACGGGAGTCACTGTAGACTAGAAAAAAAATCTCCGATGGAGAGACTTCAGGATTCTGCCTGCGGTAGACATTAACTACTTTTTCCAGATTGTCTGGTCCAACGATTTCAGCTACACGCTGACGCATACCAGCTTCGTCCAGACTGAAGGCGGCCTCATCAGCAAAATAGGTCATTTCGGTTCGGTTGGCGCCAACGATTACCGGTACGTCTGGATTTACCGGCGAGGCTGACGGCCAAAATGGGTGGTAGGGAAGTACAGCGCCATCCATAGTAGGAGCGAAAGTGCCTCCAGCATCGGTGGATTGATTGCGTGCAACAACGGCGTGATAGGCAGTCATGACCTGATTCAACGGAATTTGCTGTATTCCTGGCAAATTGGCCTCGCTAATATCTAGTTCTTCCAACACCTGCTTAGCCAGGTAGTTCGCATGCTCGCGATCAGGCAGGCGCAATGTGGCGCCGCTCTCAATGACGGCTGAGTGAAAAAGGCCCTTGCCACTAGGCATGCCCAAGAGGGTTGCCACCTTACGCCCACCCCCCGATTCACCGAAGATCATTACCCTATTCGGATCTCCACCAAATTGTTCGATATTGTTCTGTACCCATTTCAAAGCATGGACAATGTCTTGCATGCCAACCGTTCCTGAAGATTCGAATTGGTCGTGCCCCATGTCTCCAAAATGGGTAAATCCCATCATATTCAGGCGGTGGTTGATGGTGACGACTACAACGTCACCGCGCATGGTAAGGTTTGTACCGTCATAGCGAGGGGAGGAGCCAGACAGAGTTCGGAAACCGCCTCCATGGCACCAAAACATAACTGGGCGTTTGCCGCCGTCATTTATGCCGCGGGTCCATATATTCAGTACCAAGCAGTCTTCGCTCTCGAACCCATCCTGTTGAGAACCTGTCGCGGGATTGCTTTGGGGGGCAGCGGGTCCGTATTCGAAGGCCTCCCTATATTCCCGCCATGGGATCGGATCTTTCGGTGGCATGAACCGGTTTTCGCCAGCTGTACTGGCACCGTAAGGAATCCCTTTGAAGATATTCACTTCACCGGCTTTGATACCGCGAATTTGGCCGAACTGGGTATTGGCATCGACGGTGGATTGTTGCGCTAGCGCAACTGCGTTCGGAAGCAACACGCTGCTGACGGATGTAAGGCGGAGGAAATCCCGGCGATTCATATTCATTATTTTTCTCTCTTATGATTTGCCTGATTAATTCAACCCTCCTGAGATGGTGAAGTCAACTCTGCCCGTGATAGTCTTACCAACTGCGAATAGGAAACCACCCATATGAGCCCGTCTATAGGTAAGCTAGTTTCAGCGGTTACTACCAGTTTTTTCTGCCTGATCTTTTCCGTATCAATTTATGCACAACGGGGGGACCAAACCATGATCAGCCCATCTCCAGTGGACGGTGTTACTTTCCGCTTTATCGAAGCTAATGATTTGCGCATGCGTATTGCTGAGGCCGGGGACTCGGGCCCACTTTTATTATTAGCACACGGGTGGCCGGAGTCTTGGTATTCCTGGCGGCATCAGCTCACTTTTCTGGCAGAAGCCGGATACCGGGTAGTAGCACCCGATATGCGCGGTTACGGAGAAACTGATAAGCCACCGAGTGTTGAGGATTACGATATAGTCCAATTGGCCGATGATATGGTCGGCTTACTCGATGCTCTCGGTGAGGAGAGTGCCATAATGGTTGGCCACGACTGGGGATCTATCGTTGCTTGGAACTCTGTTTTGCTGCATCCGGATCGATTTACTGCATTAATCGCAATGAGCGTGCCTTACGGTGGGCGTGCCCTTCGTTCACCGATGGAGGGCTGGAATGAAACCTTTGGAGATAATTTTTTCTATATTCTCTATCACAATGAACCGGGAGGTGAAGCGGAGAGAGAATATGACAATGATCCACGGGGGCTGATCAGCAGTTTGTACCTTTCGCCTGGTTCTCCTCGAGAGGCCCCGACTATTACTGATCCTAAACGTTCTGCTGGAGGCTGGATTGGACGACTTGGCGCACCCAAAAGCCTGCCAGACTGGCTTACCCAAGAAGATTTAGATTATGTAGTTGATCAATTCGAAATGGCTGGCTTTCGTGGTGGTGTAAATTATTATCGGAATTTTCATCGTAACTGGGAAATTACCGAGCACTTGCAGGATGTAAAAGTTAAAGTACCTACTCTATTCGTTGCCGGTGAGCGAGACTCGGTGATTGCCGGTGCCACTCAGGATGCCCTAGCGAGATCTATGGGCAGGGCAGTAGAAGATCTCAGGGGTGTCATTTTGATTCCGGAGATTGGCCATTGGGTACAGCAGGAAGCGCCCTCAGAGACTAATTCGGCGATTTTGGATTTTCTAGAAGGGCTGTAGCGGCAAAGTGATTTACCGATACTCCGCTTCCACTGCAGGTCGGTCATAATTCTCGCCAGTCAGTTCCCGGTATTCTTCGGCGCGGGCCCCACTTAGTATACCGGTCAAACCATAGTTGAATTCATGGCAGGCAAACTCGAACGTGGGTCCGCTGTGATTCTTCCAGTGAAACGCAGCTGTCCAGGGCTGGTCCCAGGTGTTCGGATCATCGATCGTGTATTCGTACCAGATACGATTGTCGGGCTTCAGTGTTAAACGTTCGATTATTTTCATATCGGGGCTTGAACCTTGGTAACTATAAGACGGATGAATACCAGTGGTCTCGATCACAAGAGTGTCCCCATCCCAGTAACCTGTGCTGCTGCCATAATACTGTTTTACTTCAGTTGGAAGCGGCGGGCGATTATCCAAGGGTACTACTCTCGAGTCATGAAGGCGTTCTGTCTGGATGACTGCAAAGTCTTCGGTCAGCACCAATTGCAACATGGCATTTTCAATCAGAGTTTTTATCGGTGGAACCGACTGAGGAGACCATATGCATCGCTCTTGCATGGTCCGATCTTCAGGACCACGCGAGTATCCGCGATAGCGAGATCTGGCTCTTAATTCTGCTTGGCGGTTTTCTCTCATAGCGGGTAATCGACCGTTGGGTGGATCGGTAATTAGCGAAGTTCGATGATCGTCGGTTTCCCACTCAGCAAAAGCTTCTTCATGCCAGAGATCTACACCGACATAATTAACATTCGGATTGCTGCGGCCTCGGTTTTCTGCCTCACGATTATAGGCGTTATCTTCCCAGTCCTTGGCCTGTTCTTCGTTCATTACTTCAATGCCTGCAAATATTTCAGGTCGCTGGAGCGGGGTGAGATGGTGGTAGTCCCAGTAACCATTTAGATCGGGTTTGCCCCATGGAGTTCTTTTTATTTCATCCTGTGCGCTGGCTCCACTCAAGGAGAAAACAAATAATCCGATTAATAGTCCAGCATTAATGAATGGAAGACGGTTGTCCATTGTAAGTGATCCCAATGGTATGCTAGGGATACGCTGCTGGAATTTTGCTAAGGTTGAAATCAAAATTAGCCAGAATGCAAAAACCTTATTTTTCATAATTTGTACCTAGGGACTGACTTCAGAAAGTATACGAGAATAGCGCTTTTAAATTCCAGTATTCTGCTGGTTTCCGTGTCTATGGAGCGATAGAAATTGATTGCTTGCAAGGTATAATCGTCAAAAAAAAGGATAACAGAGGGAATTTTCCGTTGAAAATTGCATTTCGCCCATTTTTACTTATTCTGGGATGGCAGGCTAGTCTCTCAATTCATATCGTTTCTGCACAGTCTAGTGATTACCTTGCGCCACGTGATGCTTGGGGAAACCCTAATATTAATGGTATCTGGCAGGCGATGGGTACAGCTCACTGGGATTTAGAAACCCATGAATCAAGGGCTGGACCGATGTGGCAATTAGGTGCGATAGGTGCGATTCCGGGTGGTGTGGGGGTTGTGGAAGGGGATGAGATCCCTTATACAACAGCAGGCCTAGCCAAAAAACAAGAGAACCAGGCAAATTGGCTGGAGCTTGATCCAGTGGTACGTTGTTATATGCCGGGCATACCACGCGCAAATTACATGCCCTACCCATTTCAGATTTTTCAGACGGACCAAAATATACTTTTCGCATACCAATTCGCCAGTTCCACGCGCAATGTATTTATGAATCGTCCGGATTATGAGGCGCCAATTCTCACAGTTATGGGCCATAACCTTGGCCACTGGGAAGGGGAGACCCTGGTTATCACAACCACCGACCAATATGATTGGACCTGGCTGGATCATTCAGGTAATCATCACAGCGAAGCGCTAAAAGTTACTGAACGACTCACTCCAGTCGGGCCAAATACGATTTGGTACGAAGCCACGATCGATGACCCGGACGTGTATACTCGCCCTTGGACAATATCCTTACCGCTTTACCGGAGAATTGATCGCGACATGCGCCTCGTTGAATATAAGTGTCAGGAATACTCTGAAGAGATTCTTTATGGTTATCTCCGTCAGGACGAAGAGACGGCTAGTGCTTTAGAACAAAAACGCCAGCAACAGGAACAGCCGCAATGATGCGAGTTTTCTAATCGCCTAACGATATCATAAGAAAACTTTGTCAGTTGCCTTCTATGGCAACAATAAAGTTTATAGTGGAAAGTCCTTCACGTAGTTTTTTTGCAGCTTGGTAACCTTCGGAGTACCAGAAATCCGTTAAAGTCGTCATCGAGGGAAAGACTTCGAGAGTTACATTCCTAAAGGGCCATTCACCTTCCAATAATAACGGCTCTTGAGAAGAGGCCAACACTTGTATACCTGCATCTCGAGCTAGTGGGCCTGCGGCATTCGAGTAAGGGCCGTAGTCGGCCTCAGGATTACGTTCTGAACTCACGATTAAATAGGCAGTCTTGGTTTGCTCTTCAGATGCCCCGGCAAATTGCAGGGTTACACCAAGGCTTAACCCTATGCTGAAAACTAATAGTGTATTGATTATGCGCTTCATGGTCATAACTCCTTTTTATAACGTGCTATCACGAATCGGTAGAAGTAGCTCACTGCCTACCGGTCTTTGCACATCGAAAGCTTTCAAAGTTATGGCAACGAAATTGTAGTAGCCGATTAACCCAGTAATGTCCATAATCCCTTGGTTACCAAATAATTCAATTGCTTTGGCGAAGGTTTGGGAACTAACTTTCTCTTCGCTTATCAGCTCGCGAGTAAATTGAATTAACGTATGTTCAATCTCCCCGAAACCATCAGTGGGCGGCAGATCATCCAGTGGTCTGCGGAATCGAACGATATCGATAATACCTTGCTCTAGACCAGCCGATTGGGCTAGCGGTTCATGGGCCGAATACTCGTACTGATTATTGATTTCGCGCGCCGTTGAAATAATGATTAGTTCGGTCAAGCGCTGATCTTTTTCTGTTCCGTACCGAACGCGTTGCCTTACGTCAAACATCGCCTCTGCCAATACCGGACTGTGCATCCACATTCCGATTGGTCCTCGTAATCCTGTTTCGTAGCCAGTGCCTGGACTAACATAGGTGTCGAAGGCTTCGCGGCCTATAGCCTCTAGTCCCTCGCGGCTCACTTGCGGTAGGCGGGCAAGGGAATCCATGTTTATATCCGTTGGAATCTTATCAGCCGTTTGTACTCCCTCTAGCTCATATCCAGTTTCGGCAGCGTCGGTACTATTATTAAGGTTGCTAAAGGTGACAGAGATCAAAACCAATAAAAGAGTGAGAGTGATTTTTGTATTCATCTGGGTTCTCCGTAAATCCAGCTCCTTTTACGTACGCGAGCTAAAGAGGAAGTAAATTCTGTTGATTAGGCCTAAGTCATTATTTCTTTCATGCCGGCAATTGCGCGATCTATATGCTCAGGTGAGTTATAGATAGTTGGGCAAAGTCGGACACCTCCAGTTGCAGCGGCAGCTATGCCGTGCTCAGTATAGAGCCTGTTTGAAATGTTACCTCCATTACCACTAGAAGCTTTTGTAATGCATACGCCAAAGCTAAGTTCGGGTTCCATTGGTGTAACCAATTCCAGTCCTAATTCGGAGATCCCTGTCTTTAATCGTTGCGCTAATTGCACGATCCTGTTGTGTATACGTTTTGTTCCAATTTCATTATGTTGAATGGCAGCAACGCCGACGGCGGCAAGCCCGGCATCATCTCGTTGGCCAAGGGATTCAAACTTGCGGGCACCCGTCAGTGCAGTTTTCACATTAGATCCCCAGCCAGGTGCTACTGTATTGGGCCAGATACGATCGATATTTTGTTCTTTTACATAAAGTAATCCAGCTTCCTTTGGCCCCATATACCACTTATGAGCACTGGCGGAGAACGAGTCGACATCTAGGTCTTTTAAGTCTAACGACATTGCTCCCCAAGCTTGAGCGCCATCGACATGAACATATATATTTTTGGCATGAGCAGCCTCCACAATTTCCTTAATAGGTAGTTTAATGCCACTGAGATTCGAGACGTGAGTAATGGACAGAACCTGGGTTCGACTGGTGAATTGGGATGTGAAGGCGTCAATAAGCTCTTGTTTGGACCTTGGTTTATCAGGGGAAGAAACTTTATTAACAACTAGTCCAAATCGAGCGGCACGAACATCCCAGGCAACATTATTAGTGGGATGATTCTGGTCCCACAATAAGACTTCATCGCCTTCGTTGAGGCGTATACCGTTATTGATAATGTTATTTGCTTCACTTGTATTGCGCACCAAAGCGATTTCATCAGCACTAACGTTCAGCTGTTCTGCAACCAGATAGCGCGAACGTTCCAAGAGGCCTTCAAATTTTGCTCGGTTGTTAAAAGAACAATCTCTATCGATATCATAGGTAAGCATCTCCACGGTTTCCGCCACCGCTCGAAACGAGGGGCACAGATTGGCCGCATTCATAGGTACTGATGCTTCGCTGAAGGCGAACTTCGATCTGACCAACGGCCAATAATCCTGTTCGATCGGATTAGCTACGTACTGCTGTGCCCTACTGACTTGAGAAGTGCTAGCGGCAGCTCCCAACAATAAGGCACTAGAGGATTGTAGAAATTTTCGTCTTGATGTTGTCGTTTCCATGGTATAGCTCGCTTGGGGTGAATTCATCCTCCAAGCTTAACTAAGGATTTTGAGCAAATCTACTTTTCAAACCCCAGCTGGTACTTTAATCTCAAGTTTTCCAACTTTTTGCAGGGCGCCTATATGTCAGTTCATTGGATTTCTAGTTTGAAACGGTTATTAGTCACGATTCCGTTGGCAGTAGGCTGGATTATTGCTGGTACAGCATGGTCAGCCGATGCGCCGGCCACTAGCTCTTATACCGAAGACCAATTTGAAAGGGGCGAGGTGCTCTATCAAAAGGAATGTGCTCTATGCCATGGCTTGGAGCTTGATGATGGCGCCGCACCTGCAATTGTTGGTAGTACCTTTAGAAAAACCTGGTCTATGTTGGGCGCAAATGTCGCAGAACTTTACAACCGAATAGCTACAACAATGCCACCTCGGCAGGATAATTTTTTAAGTGAAGATCAGAATCTGGATATTCTCTCGTATTTGCTTGGTCGGAATAATGTTTTACGAGGGACGGAAGCACTCCGGAACGATTACGATTATCTAGCGGCTATTCCCATCGCCCGCGGAGATGAAACGCTTGATATTTCTGTTTCTTTTATTGAAGGGTTATACGGCATGGAACCGACCGGAAACGGCCCAGGCATGAATGAATTACTGAATGCTGGCAATAATTCTGATGACTGGCTTCATCATAACAAGAGTTATAAAGGGATACGCTATTCTGCGCTAAATGAAATAAACACTTCGAATGTAGATAAACTGGTTCAGGTCTGTGCTTACCAAATGAATAGTCGGGCACCGCTACAAACTGGCCCTATTGTTTACCAGGGCATTATGTATGTCACCGATGCAACCCATACCGCTGCCATCAATGCCGCGACGTGCCAAAAAATATGGGCCCATGATTGGATGCCGAAAGACCGAATGGTGTGGGGCAACAACCGAGGCGTTGCTATTAAAGATGGCTATGTGGTAAGGGGCACGCCAGACGGATATTTATTTGCCCTGGATTCAACCAATGGTAATTTACTGTGGGCACGCCAAGTCGCTGATCCCTGGTTAGGTGAAACTTTTACTATGCCGCCCACTGTTTTTGAAGACATGATATTGATCGGTCCTGCGGGTAGCGAAAACGCCATTTCCGGTTGGCTTGGGGCTTTCTCTTTAACCGATGGGGATTTAATCTGGAAGTTCATGACAGTGCCCGACGCAGCCGCCGGAGGTGGTGAAAGCTGGGGAAATCCGGAGGGAATAAAACTCGGAGGAGGGGCTGTATGGACACCTCTTAGCTTCGATCTAGAATTGGGAGAAGTCTATGTAGCGGTCACTAATCCAGCACCCGATTTGCCCGCTTATTTAAGACCAGGTGATAATCTTTACACTAACTGTATCGTGGCATTGGATATACTCACCGGTGAGCTGAAGTGGTACAAGTCTATCGTACCTAATGATGATCATGATTGGGACTTGACCCAGGTAACGCCAGTCTTAAAAGCAGGAGTGGATGGCGTATCGAGGGATATGGTAGCCACAGTTGGTAAGGACGGAGTTCTGAGAACACTGGATAAACGAACCCATCAACCGCTCTATGAAACTCCAATAACCACAATACTTAATGCCGATATTCCGGTAACAAGAGAGGGTGTAGTTGCCTGTCCAGGTGTAACTGGCGGAGTTTTGTGGAGTAGCCCCGCATACCACCCTGGCGAGAAAATATTACTTACTTCGTCTATCGATTATTGCTCCAGGTTCAGGGCTGCTAATAATGTAAGATTCATTCCCGGGCAACTTTACATGGGTGGCAATGCTCGTCACGAAGGTGACATGTCTGGCTGGATCACAGCTGTGGAGGTCGAAAGCGGTGAAGTCCGCTGGAAATATCAAACCGAATTTCCAAACGTAGCTGCGGTAACCACTACAGCAGGGGGGTTGGCAATTAGCGGCACGCTTGCCGGTGATTTGTTATTTTTTGATGTGGCAACTGGAGAAGTGTTAAACAGCATTGCTACTGGCGCTCAGATTGGGGGTGGCAATATCTCTTATGCGGTCGATGGCAAACAGCACATCGCGGTAGGCTCTGGCCGTGGTATGCTGACCATCCGGCCTCCTCAACTTGGATTGCCACGGCAGACCAGTATCATCGTTTATGCTCTACCTTCTAATTGAACTTCGCGGGAGCGCCAAGATTTGTCTTTGCTTAGCCGGCTGAGCAAGTGGCTGAGCTTATAAATGTCTCTATATTATTCGTTTTTCCTTTAGTTCTTGTATATCGGATTCTGAGTAACCTAGTTCCTTCATGATCTCGTCAGTGTGTTCAGCCAAGGTAGGGGCTCGTGAACGAATTTCACCCGGTGTTTCGGATAGTTCTACAGGTGTCCGCATCACTGGAGCTGGCGCGCTCAGGCCCGGATATTCAAGGGGTTGAAACAACCCCTTGGCTGCGATATGCGGGTCTTCAAGTACTTCCTGCGGCGATAGAATCGGGCCTGCCGGTAGACGTACTTCTTCCATAGCTTTGAGTACTTCCTCCGAAGTGCGTTCTGCACACCATTCGGCGAGTCGTTTCGAAATAATTTCTCCGTTATCACCTCGGGTGATATCGTCCTTGAAGCGAGGATCATCCAACCAATGGTCTTCTCCCATCAGGTCAGCCCAGCGTTTGAAAAGTGGGCCCCCGACAGATTGAACGAGTACCCACCCATCTTTTGTCTTAAAAGTATCCGCCGGTGCTGAAGTTTGTGCGCGGTTCATGGTTGCCACGCGGTTAGGTTTGATTGCGGCTTGTTCAATTACAGTCCCATTCATCATAGTTAGGGCTGTGTTGAATAGTGACCCTTCCACTATTTGACCTTTGCCTGTTTTCTGACGCTCATAAAGTGCGGCCATTGTGCCAAAAGCCGCTAGGCTTGCTGTTCCGAAATCTATAAAAGGCGCATAAGCTTTGACTGGTTGTTCGGGTGTGCCAGACATATACATGTTGCCGGACATTGCCTGACCGAGCCCGTCAAATCCAACTCGATTGGAATAGGGTCCACCTCGCCCGAAGGCAGAAATCATTGTGAGAATAATATCGGGTTTGGTAGAACACAGACTTTCATAGTCTAGAGCCATTGCTTTGAGTGTTTCAGGGGGAAGATTGGCCACAACAACATCGGCGGTAGCCACTAGCTTTTTCACGATTTCCCTACCTTGGGGTTTCATGGGATTCAGAGTCATTCCTCGCTTATTGCGAGCAAGTTGCATGAACATCGCGCCATCGCCATTTTCTGTAACCGGGGAAAGAAAACGATCTTCGCTTCCATCAACTTTTTCGATGCGAATGACTTCGGCGCCCATGTCGCCCAGTAGCGTTCCACAGAACGGACCAGCAATGTAACGGCCAAAATCCAGGACCCTTATTCCTTCTAGTACTTTTGACATTTATTTTTCCCAGGATCTAAGTAGGTCTCTATTGAAAGTGAGGATATTAACATAAGTAACTAATATGTAGAGAAATTTTACCGTTAAAAGGAATTTTGCGTGTCTCTTCAAAGGCCGGTCTGTTTACGGGACTAAAAACCGGTTTAAACCTAAACAGTGTTTGTCTAATATCACCCGAGAGCAGCAATTTGCCACGCCATTTATCATGAGCTTTCTCATACGTTCTAATCTGGATTACAATTGAGGGCTCTATTCGGTTTCTAATGTCTACTAAAAGAGTAATACGATGAATAAACACCTCATTCTGCTTTCTTTGTCCTTGTTCTGTGTTTCATTGGGTTTCGTAGAGGTCTCGTTAGCGGCCGAGCATCCAGGTTACATCGATGCGCCAGAAAGGCGCACCACCGGTGTCGGCAAGTTTTACATGGGAAGAGAAATTTCTTTTGTCATGGGACACCAAGCGGCGGCATGGTTAAATCGGCCTGAACGCATTCAGGAGGAGATGCCCGATGAGGTAGTGGCGAATATGGGATTAAATCCGGACGATATCGTGGCGGATATTGGCGCTGGTTCTGGATACTTCTCTTTCCGCATTGCTAAGCTGGTTCCGGATGGAAAGGTGTTAGCGGTTGATATACAACCAGAGATGTTACAGTTAATCGAAAGGCAAAAAGTTCAAGGTGGTGTTAGTAATATCGAAGGAGTTCTCGGTAAAATTGATAATCCCAATTTGCCTCCTAATTCGATCGATGCAGCTATCATGGTAGATGCCTATCACGAGTTTTCGCATCCTTTTGAAATGATAGATGGTATCTACAATGCATTGAGGCCTGGAGGAAGGATTTTTCTTTTAGAATATCGTGGTGAAGACGCCTCAGTACCTATCCGTCCATTACACAAAATGACTGAGGAACAAGTAGTCAGGGAAATGAGTGTGTTCGGCCTAGACTGGACCGATACTCTCGATTTCCTTCCTTGGCAACATATGATGGTTTTTACAAAATAATAAATAGGAAAAGAATAAATTAAATAATAATTTGGTTCTTCACTAAAAGGTATAACTTGCATTTAGGGCATACTGAATGCCATAACTCGAACAGTAGTCTTCAATTTCTTCTACAATTCCATTTACCGTCGCCCCTAGGAATCGGGTACGCTCGCGGCATCGCTGTGGGTCGTTAGCATTCATCACGTTCAATCGAAAAGTTACGCCATTAGAGGCTTTCTTTTCAACAAACATTGAAAGGCCGTAGTCACGAATCTCTCGCTCTATATCGTTGATATCGATTTGCATCCGTGCGTCACTATCGTTATCGGAGTTGAAATAGTTGAGACCATAACTAAGATCCCAACGGGTAATATCATGACGAAAACTACTCCTGCCAAACCATCGCGAGTTAAATCGTAAGCGCCGCTCGGTGCCAAGGAATGGGTCCGTTACCTCGGAATCTTGTAAACTCAAGTTTACATTCAAAAGAGCTGTGGGTAAGCCAATAAATCCGAGTCGGGTGCTTGCATCAAGTCTCAGGCCATAGCGATAGGCATCACCGATATTACCTCGAGCAGAACGCAGATCATCGGGACTGGTTGAAACGTTCACTAGGTCAATTACATCTTCTATGTCGCGGTAATAGAGCTCCGAATTGAATACGCCCAGGTTGTTAGGAAAGCGATATTCCAAATTCAGTGAGTATTCCCAGGACTGTTCTTGCACTATTTCCGGATTACCTGCCTGGGTATTCTGGTCGTCATCTTGGCTATCAGAGGACGCACTAAAGTCTCTGAAGCTTAATTGGGAGACCCTTTTCTCAATTTTTGCTCTTAATTGGGTCGATTGGGTAATGTCATAACGATAATCTATTTTGGGACGGAGAAAATCGAAATCTCGTTTGTTGAAGATATCCCCGGCTTGCTTGATATTAGAAGTTTCGTAGGTAAGTGAACTTTCAACAGAAACTTTGTCACTAACACGCCAGTTATGAACCAAGAAATTTTCGTACCGCATTTCTTTTACGATGGAATCGGAATTATCGATAGAAATAGGGGGCAGGTTGCCGTGATTCAATGAGGGTGAGCCAAAACCGGCCATACCAAGGCGTAGATCACTGTCTCTGATGGTTTCTGCGCGTTCGACACCCATTTCCAAGCCGTGACTGGTTAATGGGTCCCAGGTGTAGGAGGTACGAAAGATACGTTCTTGATCGCGCCCTTCAGAATACAGGAAAAGGTCTTTCTCCTCGCGATTAGCCAAGATATTGAAACGCTCTCGGGTAGAATCATATTGGCCACTGTTCACAATAAACAAAAAGCGGTATTTACTGCCATTGTTGAACTCATATTCGTAGTCGCCTCCGGCTTCCCAGTTGTCCCGGCAACGATCTATTAATTCACGCTCTTGGCGCGTGGTAAAGGAATTGGCGACGTAATCATTAATAAAACGGTCTTTATTCTCTGGAGCGCAGTCTCCCCCAAACAACCCGTTAAACTGAATGAAGGTCTTCTCGAACTGGTAGCCAAGGTTGAAACTGGTTCGATAGTCAGTGCGTTCCCGGGAAGACTCATCGTACCGCGTCTCTAATAGATTTCCTGCAGCGTCACGGCTAAATTCCTTGCCCGTTTGATTCTGATACTGGGGTTCCGCTTCTATATGGAAGAGATAATTCAACCCACCGTCCTGGCCTGCCCAGGAAAGCTTGGCACCAGGTTCGAGAGTGCCATCTTGGTAGCGTTCCATGATAGCTTCGACAGTGATGCTTGAGCGCGATTCGCTGTTAAGCAGCACGACATTGACCACCTGGCCTCCGCTGCGGACATCCATTTTTTCGGATGTGCTACGAATGATTTGGATATAATCCACCTGATTGGCGGAAATGCTGCCAAGTTGACTCCGTCCTTCGTTACTTTTCCCTGTCTGACGCTGGCCATTAATTAGGATTTCATTTTCACCAGGCCCGAGGCCTCTGCGATTATTACTACCCCCGCGGTAGTCCATGGCAATGTTGACACCAGGAATAAGATTGATCATGTCATTAACATTGACTGGAGAAAATTCTGCAAAAAATGAAGCATCGTAGATGACAGAGGAGTCATCATCAGGCACAACGACATCTTGCTGTGCTAGAACCTTGAAGGTGGCGGTAATCCCAACACTGAGGATGATAATTCTCAGGAAGTTTCGCTGGAAACTGCGCGTCATTCAATGCTCCGATTCGATCAATATCGTGGTATTCGAAAACGCCCACCAGCCGTATTTAAATTACCGGCTATTCAGGCACGACCAAATAACGTCTTGGATCCTGCAAAAGTTGCGGCATTATACTGATGCGGCAGGCTTAAAACTGTAACAAATTGTGTAAATAAGATGGCAACGATGCCATATTCAGCAGGTTTGCGGCAATATTTACAGCCACCAAGGACTATAAAATGTCGACTAGACTAAACTAATCTTTAGCAAAGCTCGGTCTATAACCCAATGGGTTCGTTCAACTGTAATGCATCGGACCAAATCACACTTACAAAAAATAAATTCTGGTGCCGACATATTTCAGTTCAGTTGGGTTTCCAAATGAACATTTTGCTCTCTTGAGCTGAAACAAGGATAATAGTGATTAGTGTAACTGACTGGTTCTACAAGGATTTATGGTCAATCAATGCCCCCTTTTTTATCGTCAGCATTTAATACTAATTTAGAGGCTAGCTCTATGCAGCGCGAATCCATGGAAGTTGATGTTGTAATAGTCGGTGCTGGGCCGGCGGGCTTATCAACGGCCTGCAGACTTTTGCAGATGGCAAATTCTGCAGAAAAAAATCTCAGTGTGTGCGTTTTAGAAAAAGGGTCGGAAATAGGGGCCCATATTCTATCGGGTGCTGTTTTTGAGCCAGCCGCTTTGGCAGAGCTGTTTCCCGATTGGCAAGAGAGAGGAGCGCCTTTAAACACGAAAGTTACCAGAGACGATGTTTATTATCTGCCCAACGCGGTCTCGTCTTTCAAATTCCCCGGATTTCTTGTGCCTCGACCCATGCACAATAATGGCAATTACATTATTTCATTGGGGAACTTGTGTCGCTGGTTAGCAGAACAAGCTGTGGAACTGGGAGCAGAAGTATTTCCGGGATTCGCAGCAGCAGAAGTCCTTTATAACGAGGATGGCAGCGTCAAAGGAATAGCTACCGGTAACATGGGTATCAATGCAAAGGGAGAGGAAAAGCCGTCTTTCGAACCCGGTTTCGAGTTCCATGCTAAATACACGATTCTGGCTGAAGGTTGCCGCGGTCACCTTGGCAAGGAAGTCATCAGTAAGTTCGAACTGGATAAGAAGAGTGACCCACAGCATTACGGTATTGGCTTGAAGGAAGTGTGGGAGATACCTGAAGAACGACATCAGCCAGGACTCGTGATTCACACAGCTGGTTATCCAATGACTGGATCTAGTTATGCAGCAACCAGTGGTGGGTTTCTCTACCATGTTGAAAACAACCAGGTATCGCTGGGGCTGATTGTTGATCTTTCGTACAAGAATCCACATCTCAGTCCCTACGACGAATTCCAGCGATTGAAACACCATCCGGTAATCAAGCAATATATAGAAGGTGGAAAACGTCTTGGTTACGGTGCTAAAGCGATTATAAAGGGTGGGCTAAATTCACTTCCGAAGATGACATTCCCGGGAGGGTTATTGATTGGTTGTAATGCTGGAACTTTGAATGCGGCTAAGATTAAAGGCAGTCATACGGCGATGAAGTCCGGTATTTTAGCAGCTGAAACTCTTTTTGAAGCGCTGAATAATGAATCATCCGAACAGGAGCTAACTGGATTTTCGGAGCATTTTAACCGCTCGGATCTTTGGAGGGAGCTGCATAAGACGCGTAACTTCAGTGCAAGTTTCCACAAGTTTGGATTCTGGTTAGGTAGTGCGTTGGCGTTTATTGAGCAAAATATTTTCTTCGGGAAATTTCCATTTTCTTTCCGCGACAAATCTAAAGATCATTGTCAGCTGAATCCGGCGGCGGAAAGCCTGAAGATCAACTACCCAAAACCCGATGGCAAGATCAGTTTTGACGTTTTATCTTCGGTTTTTCTTTCCAATACAAACCATACTGAGGATCAACCTTGCCATCTCCAGCTGAAGGACCCCAGTATCCCGATCGGTGTAAATTTGCCAATGTATGAGGAACCGGCACAACGCTACTGTCCAGCGGGCGTTTACGAGGTGGTAGATGAAGTAAATGGAGACAAACGGTTTCAGATCAACTCACAAAATTGTATTCACTGCAAGACTTGCGACATCAAAGATCCAAGCCAGAATATACACTGGGTAGTTCCAGAAGGAGGTGGGGGGCCAAACTATCCCGCCATGTAGCTGGCTGCAAAATTAGTTGCTGCGACGTAAAGAGAATTTCGCCATTGATATCAGTGCCTCGCGAAAAGCTGATTTCTCGATGGATTTGAGACTGTCCATCGCGGCAGCGGCTTGTTGACGTGCCAATTTGCGGGTGTAATCTAGGGCACCGCTTTCTCTAACTATCTGAATGACTTCATGTAAGACTTTTTCAGAAACATTTTTTTGCTGTAAGACCTCCTTTATTTTCCGGGATTGATCGTTATCCCCTTTTTCCATAGCATAGATTAATGGCAGTGTAGGTTTCCCTTCTGCCAGATCGTCACCTATGTTCTTACCCATAGTTTGAGTGTCGCCGTCATAATCCAATACATCGTCGATCAGCTGAAATGCGATACCAATGTGCATACCGTAATGTTGCAGCGATTTTTCGGTGGTTATATCAGCTTGACCAAGTATGGCTCCACACTGGGCGGCTGCCTGGAACAATATTGCGGTTTTATTCTTGATCACTTGCAAGTAATTTTGCTCTGATGAGTTCGGATTGTTCTTGGCGATGAGTTGTAATACTTCGCCTTCAGCGATCTTATTTGTAGTATTTGCAATGATTTCCATGACGCGCAAATCTCCGATATCGACAAGGATTTGGAATGCACGTGAATAGATGAAATCGCCAACCAACACGCTAGAAGCGTTATCCCATTGGGAGTTCACTGTTGGTCGGCCTCTGCGCAATAAAGACATGTCGACTACATCGTCGTGCAGGAGCGTCGCTGTATGAATAAATTCGATTACGGCGGCCATAGGTATATGCTTACCGTTTTCTATATTGCAGCAGTGTGCGGCTAGAAGAACCAGAATAGGACGTAGCCGTTTCCCACCTGCTTCTACGATATAATGGCCTATATTTTCTACGAGTAGTACGTCTGAATGGAGTTGTTCAACTATATAATCGTTGACTGCAAGAAAATCGGATTCAACGACTGATCGAATTTTTTTGTACATCTGGGGCTGATGACCACTTGTAAAAGAATTTCTCTAATTGTTGAGCCTTGGCTCATTTGAGTCTGCATGCTAGGGAGCCGTCAAGTCGGTGTCAAGCTGACTAAAACCTGCAGTTATGCTGGGCTTTCACTCATTTGGATAGTATTACGCACCGACCTCTAGGCTACGATTCGAAGCACCCACTTTCGCTTGCTTAGACCCAAGTGTTCCCGTAAAATGCCGGCCCCTATAGGGATGGGCTGAATTGCCCATTTTAAAAGGCTTTGGAGACGATTGTGTACGCAGTTATTGAGAGTGGTGGTAAACAGCATCGGGTGGAAAAAGGTGAAATCCTGCAGCTGGAAAAACTTGATGCTGCTACCGGCGACAAGGTGAAGTTTGACAAGGTCCTGTTGGTTGGTGAGGGAGAATCTGTCAAGATCGGTAAACCTTATGTTCAAGGTGGCCAGGTAACCGCAGAAGTTCTTAGAGAGGGTCGCGGTGATAAGATCAAGATCATCAAATTTAATCGTCGTAAACATTACAAGAGGCAGCAAGGCCACCGCCAATGGTACACAGAAGTAAAGATTACTAGCATCAAGGCTGGTGGTGGCGAGCAAAAAGATGGTGTGGCCAAGGCCGAGGCTGGCGCCAAGGCTAAGCCCAAGGTTAAGGCTGATTCCAAGCCCAAGCCCAAGCCCAAGCCCAAGGTTAAGGCTGATTCCAAGGAAAAACCCAAGCCCAAGCCCAAGGTTAAGGCTGATTCCAAGGATAAACCCAAACCCAAACCCAAACCCAAACCCAAACCCGAAGAATAAACCAGGAGCAAGTCATGGCGCATAAGAAAGCTGGCGGTAGTACTAATAACGGTCGCGACTCCGTATCGAAGCGCCTTGGTGTTAAATTGTTTGGGGGTCAAGAAATTAAAGCAGGCAACATAATTGTCCGTCAGCGTGGCACACGCTTTCATGCGGGTGATAACGTGGGATGCGGTAAGGATCACACGCTTTATGCTAAAACAGATGGTGTCGTGAAATTTGCTGTTAAGGGCCCACATAACAGAAAATTTGTTAGTGTCGAATTGGCTTAAACAACTCATCAATTGTGCTAAAAAGCCTCGTCATTCGACGGGGCTTTTTTGTTTAGAAATCAGAGCTAATCACAATGAAATTTGTCGATGAAGCAGAAATAACGGTTGAGGCAGGTAACGGTGGAGATGGTTGCCTGAGCTTTCGGCGCGAAAAATACATTGAAAAAGGCGGGCCTGATGGGGGTGACGGTGGCGATGGTGGCAGTGTGTTCTTGCTAGCTGATGAATCGTTGAATACGCTCGTGGATTTTAGGTTTCAACCCCGCTACCGTGCCGAGTCTGGTCAAAGTGGTCAAGGAAGAAAATGCACAGGCAAAAGTGGCGAAGATTTGTTTATCAAGGTTCCTGTCGGTACAAGTGTGATCGATATGAATACAGAGGAATTGCTTGCCGATCTCAATAACCTGAATGAGCAAGTCTTGATTGCTCGCGGGGGTAAGCACGGTATGGGTAATATCCGCTTTAAGTCCAGCACCAATCAGGCGCCACGTAAAATCACTAAGGGGACAAAAGGAGAAAAGAGGACAATACAACTTCAGTTAAGATTGGTAGCAGATGTCGGATTACTGGGTTTGCCGAATGCAGGTAAATCCACGTTGATCAGATCTGTATCGGCAGCAAAACCGAAAGTAGCCGATTATGCCTTTACAACTCTTGTGCCAAATCTTGGCGTTGTAAGTGTCGGCCTGGAACACAGTTTTACTATGGCTGATGTTCCTGGCCTAATAGAGGGCGCTTCAGACGGAGCTGGACTTGGATTTCGGTTTCTGAAACATCTATCCCGTACCCATCTATTACTCCACTTAATCGATGTAATGCCATTTGGTGGAGATGACCCCGTAAACAGCGCACAGAAAATTATCTTGGAATTAGAGAATTTCAGCAGCACGCTTGCAAAGAAAGAACGCTGGTTGGTATTAAATAAAATAGATCTTTTGAAAGAAAAAGAGCTGAATGATTTTGAGAAGCGGCTTAGGGAAAAACTTAACTGGTCTGGTAAGATCCATCAAATTTCGGCATTAAACAAGGCAGGATGCTCCGAGTTGTGCAAGGCTCTAATGAATTCCGTCGAATTACATCGAAGGAAACTCATCAAAGATGAAAATTATCGAGAGGAGCAACGTTGTAACGAGGAAAAAATGGCCTTCGAAATCCGCCGTTCAATTGGACGTTCTCTGTCATCAAAAATTGTTGATGAAGCTGCTAGGAATGAAGTTTAGGCTAGTCAGAAAAACAAGCTGATAAAAAATTATGCGTGATCAAATCAAAAATGCAAAACGCTGGGTGGTTAAGGTTGGCAGTTCGTTGTTGACTAACAATGGGCTTGGTCTTGATACGAAAGCCATCGCACACTGTGCAGAACAACTCGTGGTACTGCAAAAAAAGGGGGCGCAGCTGGTTTTAGTTTCGTCAGGGGCTGTAGCGGCAGGCGTTACTCGTCTTAATCTAAAAACTCGTCCGAAGCAGGTGCACATGCAGCAGGCAGCTGCCGCGATAGGCCAGATGGGGTTGATACAAGCATATGAAAGTTGCTTTATGCACCACGGGGTTTATGCGGCGCAAATACTACTGAGCCACGAAGACTTATCAGACCGTACTCGTTATCTAAATGCTCGCAGCACGCTGACTACTTTGATCGAAATGAATGTAATACCGGTTGTCAATGAAAACGATACTGTGGCAACTAAGGAATTATGCTTCGGTGATAATGATACGCTTGCAGCGTTGGTGGCAAACCTTATTAATGCCGACGTAATGGTTGTACTGACCGACCAGGATGGGTTATTCACAGCTGACCCACGAAACGACAATTCGGCTGAATTAATTGCAACGGCTTCTGCGAGCGATTCCTCTCTGTTAAAAATGGCGAGCAAAGGCTCTAGCCTTGGCCGTGGAGGTATGTTAACGAAACTGTCTGGTGCTCGTTTGGCGGCTCGTTCAGGTACCGATACTGTAATTGCTAACGGTAAGATTAATGGGATATTGCAACTATTAGCCGAAGGAGAGGAGATTGGTACTCTACTGAAAGCAGACAATGAGCCGGTAACGGCGAGAAAGCAGTGGCTCGCTGGCCAGTTAACTCTCAGGGGCTCCTTGGTTCTGGATGCAGGTGCAGTGAATGTCTTAACACAATCTGGTCGTAGCCTTTTACCTGTTGGAGTTAAATCTGCCACCGGTAGTTTTTCGCGAGGAGACGTGGTGGCGTGTCTGGATGTGAATGGAAAAGAAATTGCCAGAGGACTTGTGAACTATGAGTTAGATGAAGTGCTGAAACTAATTGGACAAAACACCGACCAGATTGAACAATTGCTTGGTTATGCCGGTGAAGAAGAAATTATTCATCGTGGCAATCTAATTTTGTCCAGTTGATCTGAGTTGCGTTTGAGGACAAAAAAACCCGACAATCGCTGATCATTTGATTCTGGCTGAAAGCTCTATCTGATTATTTCAGGGCTTTGACCGCGGAGTTCAATCGACTCTTATGCCGAGCGGCTTTATTCTTGTGAATAATACCTTTGTCAGCCAGGCGATCGATAACTGGAACTGCCGCATTAAAAGCGTCTGATGCTGCAGCGTAATCGTTTTCGTGAATAGCCGTATCAACCTTTTTGATATAGGTACGCACCATAGAACGAAAAGAAGCATTTTGGCGCCTACGTGTTTCACCTTGTCTGGCTCGCTTACGGGCCTGTGGGGAATTAGCCAATTGAAACTCCTTTATTCTTTGCTATCTAAACTAGTAGGAAATGGGGCTTGGTCCACCCAATCCCGCATTTTCGAGGGAGCGACACTATGCCGTTTTCATCAGGTTATGTCAACAAGATTCAAAGCAGTAATAGCGCTAACTTACTAAGAATACTCAACTAATTGTTAAAAGCATCCGATAGGGCAAAGGAAGGATTTTTCTTTCACAGGGTCTATTTCTAAAGCAGGGAACAGATGCCGAGAGAATCCATACATGAGTAATATGCAAACAGATTCGGAAAAAGTTGATATAGACACGAGTACTCTGACCCACACTGACCAGGCTCTTGGTGTTGGGAGTGGGCTGTTAAAAGCGAGCAGCATTACTGGGTCGATGACCATGATATCGAGGGTGCTCGGGCTAGCACGAGATATAGTGATCGCGCGAGTATTTGGTACCTCTGATGCCGCCGATGCTTTTTTCCTTGCCAACAAAATTCCCAATTTTATGCGACGCTTGTTTGCTGAAGGAGCCTTTAACCAGGCATTTGTACCCGTGCTTTCAGAATATCGTACGAACAAGTCACTGGCAGATGTGCAGGGACTGGTTAATGCGGTAGCTGGATCACTCGGTGGGTTTCTTTTCTTAGTCTCGATTATTGTGATTGTGGCAGCACCTCTTATAGCGGTGCCTTTAGCTTACGGTTTTAGCGATGAACCGGCAAAATTCGAACTATTTGTCGAAATGCTGCGTATTACCTTTCCCTATTTGCTACTTATCTCCATGACAGCTATGTGCAGTGCGGTATTGAATACATATGATCGTTTTGCGATACCTGCGTTTACTCCAGCACTATTGAATGTTTCACTAATTGCCTGCTCTTTTTTGTTGGCCCCTTACATGCGCGAACCAGAGCTAGCTTTGGCTTGGGGGGTTTTGGTTGGGGGCTTTGCGCAGTTACTCTTTCAATTGCCATTTCTGGCAAGAATTCAACTTGTACCTAAGCCTAAATTATCCAAACTTCATGAGGGTGTTATCCGCATCAAGAAATTAATGCTACCGGCACTGTTTGGTGTTTCAGTGAGTCAGATTAACTTATTGTTCGATACATTCATCGCCTCATTGCTCGTTTCTGGCAGTGTTTCTTGGCTGTATTTTTCCGATCGATTGATGGAATTGCCATTGGGCACTTTTGGGATCGCCATAGCAATTGTTGTTTTACCGAGCCTGTCACGAAGGCACGCAGAACAATCCATGGAAGAGTTTTCCAAAACCCTAGACTGGGCTTTTAGGCTGATCTGTCTAATCGCCATACCTGCTACGTTAGCATTAATCCTGATTGCGGAGCCATTATTGGTGACGCTTTTTCAAAACGATAATTTCAGCGAGACCGATGTTATGCAGGCATCGGGTAGTTTGCGGGCATATGCAGTTGGGTTACTTGCTTTCATGGCGATCAAAATATTTGCGCCAGGCTACTATGCGCGCCAGAACACAGCCACACCCGTACGAATCGGGATTATCGCTATGACCACCAATATGATACTGAATGTTGTATTTTATTTGTATGGTCTGGCGCATGTAGGTCTGGCCTTGGCTACTAGTCTAGCCGCTTTTCTCAATGCTGGTTTACTGCTTGCTGGCTTGCGTGCTGATGGAGTGTTCAGGTTTCAAACCGGCTGGTTCTTGTTTCTCGCGCGCATCATCGTAGCAAATGGTGTGATGGCCTATTTTCTGGTCAGCATGGCAGGAGATTGGCAGCAATGGTCCGACTGGAACAATGTAACTAAAATCATCCGTTTGGCCATACTTGTCGTTGGCGGAATGGTCCTATATGCAGGTATGCTGTTTGCTTCTGGGTTAAGATGGAAGCATATTTACCACTAGGGTGAATTCACCAGATATATTTTCATTAAAGTGAATCGAGTCTACACTGCTGATAATGTTGCTATGGCTTGGCATGTGCGTAACGTGCTTCAGCAATATGGTATTACAGCGACGGTAATTAATGACAAGTTATATTCAATCGCAGGTGAAATACCCGTGAATGAATGTCTGCCAGAGGTCTGGGTCGAGAAAAAATTGGATGTACGGCGTGCCGAACAAATCATCAAGAAGTTAGAGGCTCCTGTGGAAGGGGGGGAATGGGCCTGTGGGAAGTGCGGAGAACTTAACACTGGCGCTTTTGATCTATGTTGGAACTGCCAATATGCTGATGTTTCGATTGATTAAGATTTGTTTGCTCAGTACGTTGCTGTGCTGGTTTCCATTTCGAGCGTCGGCCAGCCAAGAATGTGTAGTTCTTCTGCATGGTCTGGCTCGTATATCCAACTCTATGTCGGAATTAGAAACCAAACTTACGCGCAGCGGTTTTCATGTTGTCAATGTCAAATATCCTTCCAGGCGTTACGAAATTAAAATACTTGCTGTTGACGCAGTAGACAGAGGCCTGACTACATGTCTCTATAACGGAGCTGAAAAAGTTCATTTCGTGACGCATTCACTCGGGGGAATCTTGGTTAGGTACTACTTTCAAAAACAGTCAAAACTGGGACTTGGTCGGGTTGTTATGCTGGGACCCCCCAACCAAGGAAGTGAGATTGTTGACAGACTGTTACCCGTGCCAGGGTTTGGTTTTTTGTGGGGGCCAACCGGAGTTGCGCTTGGTACTGGGCCAGACAGCGTTTTAAATGAGCTTGGGCCGGTAAATTTCGATCTCGGAATCATCGCCGGAACCACTAATATCAATCCAATTAACCTATTTTTAATGGATGGCCCAAATGATAGTGTTGTTACAGTGGAAAGCACCAAGGTGGAAGGTATGAGTGGGCATTTGGTGTTACCGGTGACGCATACCTTCATGATGCTTAACAACGAAGTTATTGATAATACGATTCACTATTTGAAGACCGGCTCGTTCATTCCAGAGTAGGACTGTATATAACGGAACTTAGTTGATAAAGCCTTGAATTATTAAAAAATTCAGTTTGCCTTAAAACGTTATATTATCCTTTGAGTTAAAACCGCATTTACAACATAATCCATCCTCCTGAAAATGAGTCGAGCAAGAAATGGTCAAGCGTGTAAAGGAAATCGATAATCTTCATATCATTGGATATGATGAGCTGCCGACGCCCGGCGATTTAAAGGACGAGTTTCCTCTCGAAGGCAGTGCGCTGAAAACTGTCAAGACAGGTCACCGGGCGGTAAAGAATATTTTGAGCCGCAAGGACCCTCGTTTAATGTTAGTTGTTGGGCCGTGCTCAATTCACAATCCCGAGGAAGCGCTGGAATATGCGCGCCTGTTAAAACCTCTCGCCGATGAGCTGGCAAACGATTTGCTTATTCTGATGCGCGTGTATTTTGAAAAACCGCGTACGTCTATTGGTTGGGAGGGACTGATTTATGACCCTCATCTCGATGGGAGCCATCGCATAGATAATGGTATCCGCATTGGAAGAAAACTAATGGTGGATATAGCCAAAATTGGATTGCCGATTGCGATTGAGGCATTGGATCTAATTTCGCCCCAGTATTTACAGGATCTGGTGAGTTGGACGGCCATTGGCGCCCGTACAACTGAATCGCCTACTCACCGAAAGCTTGCCAGCGGAATCTCTTCTGCGATCGGTTTTAAAAATGATATTCATGGGGACATAATGGTGGCGATTAACGCTATTCGCTCTGCTTCCGCTAATCACAGTTTTATCAGTGTCACGGAAGAGGGGAAAGTAGCTGTCTTTCGTACTGAGGGAAATCCTCATTGTCATGTAATTTTAAGAGGGGGCAAGTCTCCTAATTATGATAAGGATAGTGTCAGAATTTGCGAGGAAAAACTTCATAAAGCTGGGCACGAACAGAATATTATGATCGATTGCAGTCATGGCAATTCGCAGAAAGATCCGGCAAGACAGCTTTTGGTGCTAAAGGAAGTAGTCGAACAGGTCAAGCAAGGTAACTGTTCTATTATAGGGCTTATGCTTGAAAGTAATTTAAAGGAAGGTAATCAACCCATACCGGACAACCTCGAGGAGATTCGTCCAGGTATATCAGTTACAGATGCCTGCATCAGCTGGCCGACAACTGAAGCCGCAGTCCGCGAATTTGCGGCCGCGGTAAGTCCAGCACTGAAATTCAGAAATGATTGACAAAGATTAATTTCTATCACATATAGCCGCCAGGCTACTAACTAAGTAGTCGATGTTGTTATCATTAATACTAGCAACGTTAATACGACTAGAGTTTACTAGGTAGATGCTATAGTCATTGATTAAGGACTGGATTTGGTCGATCGTGACACCAAGGAAGGAGAACATTCCTTTCTCTTTTTCGATAAAACTGAAATCTTGATTAATACCTGCTTCCTTGATGCGCGTGACTAGCAAGGAACGAAGTTCATTTATGCGCTCACGCATTCCAGTTAGTTCCCGTTCCCATTCACTGCGGAGCTCATGGTCATCCATTATTAATTGCACGATAGAAGCGCCATGATCCGGTGGCATTGAATAATTTGCTCGTGCAGCCGCAGCAATTAATGTGGTGGCAGTCGTAGTTGCCTCTTCGCTCTCGCAAATAATAGTCAGTGCTCCGGTTCGTTCTCGGTATAAACCGAAATTTTTCGAGCAAGAGCTAACTATTAGCAATTCGGGAAGGTGTTCAGCAAGCAGACTAGTTCCATAGGTGTCTTCTTCTATGCCGTCTCCTAGCCCTTGGTAAGCCATATCGATAAACACTGTAAACCCGGTTTCCAATGCGAGATCCCGTATTATTATCCATTGTTCCTTGTTGAGATCAGCACCACTAGGGTTATGGCAACAGCCATGCAGCAGAACGAGGTCGCCCTTGGGAATCTTCTGCAGGCATTCCACCATCTCATCGAACCGGACGCTGTGCGTCTCATAGTTATAGTAGGGGTATTTTTCGGTTTTCAGTCCGGCAGCTCCAATAAGCGGGATATGATTAGCCCAGGTAGGGTCGCTAACCCAAACCGTCGCGTCCGGATTAACTTTCCTGATGAAGTCTGCTGTCAGGCGCAAACCGCCGGTTCCACCGGGTGTTTGCACGGTCATGCGGCGTTTTCCAAGTTGGTTGACTAGAACATCACCTAAGACCATCCGTGCAATGGTGTCGTTGTAATCGACGGCTCCTACTGGACCAACGTAAGCCTTAGTCGTCTGAGCATTAAGAATCATTTCTTCCGCTTTTTTGACAGCACCCATTACAGGTGTATTACCGCGTGCATCCCTGTATACACCCATGCCGAGATCGATTTTTTCTGGATTAGTATCTGCCTTGAAAGCTACGGATAGTCCAAGAATAGGGTCGGGAGGAAGCGGAGTTAATGAATTAAACATAATGATTTCTCTACCTCCTCTGGTGAGCTTTGAGTGTATTTTGTAACAGCGAGGCCCGGGTCATTGGACCGACGCCACCTGTAACATACGTGATAAAAGAACATTTATTTTTTACGGTTTCAAAATCAACATCACCAACATTTCGGAATCCTGATTTTCGAGATTCGTCCGGCACACGGGTTTGACCTACGTCAATAACTATCGCGCCTTCTTTGACCATATCTGCAGTGACAAACTCTGTTTTGCCAATTGCTACGATAAGAATGTCGGCGCTCTGGCAAATCTCCTTCAGGTTTTTGGTGCGGCTATGCGCAATTGTGACTGTAGCGTTGCCGGTATTATTGTTACGGGATAGCAGAATCGCCATTGGTGTTCCAACGATATTGCTGCGTCCCAGAACGACACAGTGTTTACCTTCGGTTTCTATGTTGTAGCGGCGCAGCAGTTCCATGATGCCATTTGGAGTCGCTGATACAAACGTTGGTAAATCAAGACACAAGTTACCAATATTTTCTGGGCAGAAGCCGTCAACATCTTTTCTCGGATCGATCGCCAAGATAACTTTGTTATCATTAATATGATCCGGTAAAGGTAGCTGAACAATGAATCCATCTATAGTATCGTCCGCGTTTAATTCGGCAATCTTGCCCAGTAATTCTTGTTCACTTACGTTTGCATCAAATTGGACAAGAGTAGAACTGAAACCGACTTCTTCACAATCCTTTACCTTCATGCTGACATAATTTTGACTGGCTCCATCATCTCCTACCAATATAGCGGCAAGGTGTGGTGGTCTTTTTCCGCTAGCCTTGATAGCGTCTACATCCTCTTTTATTTCCCGCCGGATTTGTTCGGAACACAACTTTCCATCAAGTAATTTCATGGTGCTACTTCCAATTGTTGCTGTTTAAGTATGGTACAGGGAATGCAGAACTCACTGAGAGTCGATTAGCGAAGATAATCAGCTGAAGTGAAGGGGCAGTATCATAAACGAGCGAGGGGGGTATCTCAATAGAGCTCTACCACTTCCCCGTATTTTTCATGCTCACCCAGGGTTCTTGCTCAGGAAGAGGGTTTCCAGCCTGTAACAGCTCAATGGAGATGTTATCCGGAGAGCGCACAAACGCCATATGTCCATCTCGAGGAGGGCGATTGATAGTAACGCCGTTCTCCACTAATCTCTGGCAGATATCATAGATATTGTCCACAGCATAAGCCAGGTGACCGAAGTTGCGGCCCTCGTTGTAATTTTCGGGATCCCAGTTGAATGTGAGTTCAACTTGAGCATGTTCATCGCCTTTCGCTGCTAGAAACACTAGGGTGAAACGTCCCTCCTCGCTTTCGTATCGACGCAATTCCTTAAGTCCAAGTTTATTGCAGTAAAAATCTAACGAGGTTTCAAGATTACTGACACGGACCATGGTATGTAGATATTTCATTTGATTCTCTTCCTTAGTTATTGCTATTAGTAAATCACCACTGAGCGAATGCTTTCCCCTTTATGCATGAGGTCAAATGCCTTATTAATGTCTTTTAAGGGCATAGTGTGAGTAATAAGCGGATCGATCGAGATCTTACCATTCATGTACCAGTCAACGATTCGCGGCACATCAGTTCGACCCCTAGCCCCGCCGAACGCAGTGCCTTTCCAGGATCGTCCGGTTACTAGCTGGAATGGACGTGTAGAGATCTCCTGGCCGGCACCGGCTACACCGATAATGAAAGATTCGCCCCAGCCTTTGTGGCAGCATTCCAATGCCTGGCGCATAGTTTCAACATTGCCAATGCATTCGAAAGAATAGTCTACACCTCCGTCAGTCATATCTATAATTGCTCCAGTGACATCATTAACATCTTTAGGATTGATGAAGTCGCTCATGCCGAATTCAGCGCCGAGAATGGCCTTTGTAGGATTAACATCGATCCCGATAATCCTATCGGCCCCAACCATTCGTGCTCCCTGGATTACATTGAGCCCTATACCACCAAGGCCAAACACAGCTACTGTACTACCAGGTTCGACTTCGGCGTCGAAGGCGACAGCACCCACTCCTGTGGTGACGCCACAGCCGATATAGCAAACTTTGTCGAAGGGAGCGTCACTACGAATTTTGGCAACAGCAATCTCTGGGATAACTGTGTAGTTGGAAAAGGTAGAACAACCCATGTAATGAAGGATAGGCTCACCTTTTAGGGAAAAACGACTGGTGCCGTCAGGCATTAATCCCTGACCCTGGGTCCCGCGAATGGACTGGCAAAGGTTAGTTTTCGGATTTAGGCAGAAGGCACATTGGCGACATTCAGGTGTATATAAAGGAATGACCACATCGCCCACCGCTAAGGAAGATACATTGGGTCCGATTTCTTGCACGATACCCGCACCTTCATGACCAAGAATCGCTGGGAATGATCCCTCTGGGTCGTCCCCAGAAAGTGTGAATGCATCGGTGTGGCAGATGCCGGTCGCCTTAATTTCAACTAGAACTTCCCCGGACTTTGGACCCTCTAGATCAACCTCAACGATTTCCAGGGGCTTACTGGCGCCAAAGGCAACGGCTGCGCGTGATTTCATGGTGTTATCCTTTTGCTTTGCGTGGCTTCTAAGTTAGAGTGGTCATTGTAAAAGACCCTCGGTCATTACAGCAACAGAATGAGAGGTCTGTACAGTTCTGCTGGAGCTTACTTCTACAAGCGAGTACTATGCCGCGCTGATTTAAAAACTACTCAGAGCGGTGTGGCATTAAATTTATGGATATAGCTATTGCCGTATTGATCATTTTTGTCGGGTCTTACGTGCAGACCTCGATTGGGTTTGGCCTTGCAATAATTGCAGCCCCGCTCCTTTTTTTTATGGATCCTCTGTACGTGCCTGCGCCAATATCTATGTGCGCGCTCACGTTGTCACTGGCCAATGCACTAAAACACTGGCACTTCATATCTTTTACAGGGCTTAAGTTCGCCATCCTTGGTCGTATTCCGGGAACGATAGCTGGTGGATTGCTAATAATTTGGATCGACCAACAACAATTGGCCTTATGGTTGGGCATTTCGGTAATCTTTGCGGTATTTTTGACTTTAGGGAATGTGGTGTTGAAGCCCACTCCTGGAGCGTTACTTTCGGCTGGATTCTTGTCGGGCTTCATGGGTACGAGTTCGTCCATTGGTGGGCCTCCAATAGCGCTTGTACTGCAGCATCAGGAGAATGATTTTATCCGTGCCAACTTGGCTGCTTTTTTCGTAGTGAGCTGCCTAATGTCACTTATTATGCTGAATATAGTTGGCCGCTTTGGGATAGACCATATTCTAATTTCACTGCCACTTTTGCCTGCCACGCTGGCTGGATATTGGGTAGCCATGCAGACTCTTCACCTTATTTCACATCAGAATTTACGTCGATACTCCCTTTTGCTATGTGCTGTAGCGGGGTCGGTGGCGATAATTTCCTATTGGATATAGGGCTTTTGTGCGTCGATAGCCGGTTTCAATTCTGATGTTTAAAACAAAAATCTTAAGTTACGTCTAAACCACAAATGATGACGTCGAGATTGAGACCAAACTATATTTTGGCAAACTGATGTGTTGGCCATAAAAAACCAGAAGATCCTGCGGTGCCGGAATATTATCCACTAAGTGTAACTAATGTATTCACATTAGAGATTATTGTTTACAAATATGCAGCGGGGGTATAGTTGTTATCCGATGCCAACAGATGGCCAACAAGCCATTACTGCTGTCATAGTAAAAAATGGCTCGACTCTTTTGGCGTGGGAGTTTTTATGTCATTATGTATGCTGATTGACATCTGCTTCTTTTCTGAATGCACTGCTTAGCAGCTGTCATATTCCGTAATACATTTGGTGCAGATTTTGTTTCGTTCCCCGATTAATGGACCCTGAATCTTCAAAAATTGAACTGGCGCAATGGCCGGTTAATACTAGTATCGAAGCCTTCCGAGCCAAGTGGGTTCTTGAAGGAGAGCCGCTGTGGAATAGTGTCTTTGAGATGCACAAGGATAAGATGCAAATCAAGAATGCGAAGGTGGCAATTCCTAATCTGGAAAAAATCTTGATGGCTACATTCCGTCTTGCCAACTCTAGAGGGTTTCAAGCTATGAGTCTCAGGGAATTAAAAAGGGAGACGGGTATCAGCATGGGAGGACTATATGCATACATAGGCAGTAAGAATGATCTCGCTTCAGTCATCGCGGGGGTGTTGCTCAAATACATGGAAAAGATAATAGGCGGCTTATCCAATGAGGACTTGGCCCCGGTAGACTATCTGCGTGCCATGGTCTTTGGTGAAATCTACACGATGGAGATGTTACATCCCTGGTACAACTTCTGTTTTATGGAAGTAAAAGGACTGCCTCGGGAGCAGCAACAGAATGTAACGGATACGGAACTGCGATTTGAGAGTATTGTTATCAATATAATAAATGCCGGTGTTGAGAAGGGACAGTTTATTTGCACTAATCCGGAGCTCTTGGCATCTCAAGTAGCAGCTCAATTACAACAATGGCATTTAAAGCATTGGAAATTCAAGCGACGGGAAGTAACAACTGAAGAATACGCAAGGTTCGTATTCGATTCATTATTACTGAATTTAGGGGTGAATGACTCGTTTGAGGATTTACCTAGTCTCAATGCGCGACAATTTGGTTGATAGAGTCAGGAGTTGTCAGCTCTTAATCCTTTCTTATTAGCGTAAAAAGTACGGATTTCTTGCATGTCTTTTTCAATATCCCCTGTTGGAGTAAAGAAATCAACGAGGCCTGCTTCCTTGTTCGCAGCATCGACGTAACCTAAAAGAATCGGCACTTCAGCCATATTGGCGATATGGTAGAAACCGCTTTTCCAGTCCTGTACCTTACCGCGGGTACCCTCCGGTGGAATTAAAATCACCAGCTCGTCATGCTCCCGATACTGACATACAGTTTCATGTACTATGTTATGCGACGCGTTACGATTGATTGGAACACCACCTAGCCATTTCATAAACCAACCGAAAGAGGGTGGGAAGAGCGTATGTTTGCCCATCCAAAAAATTCGCAGCCTTAGTTTGAGTACTACCATCAGCATTAACGGAACGTCCCAGTTGCTGGTATGAGGAGCGCCTATTAGAACGAACCGTTGTTTCCCCAATTCTTTCTCCCGGGTTTTCCACCCGATGAGCTTAAGTATTATCACTGAAATAATTCGTAACACAGGAGTGAGAATAGGAGTAGAAAAAATCGTAGTACGCATGAATTAGAGATTGGGTTCTTTGATAGCGCGACGGTTATATCAATCTTTGTCGCCGAACAGGCGTTTCAGTTCGACCAACGCTTTATCTGCTTCTGATTGAGGAACAGTGTTTTTGGATTTAGCATTTTCTTCAGGTAAAATTTCACCGAATAGCTCCGCTAGCTTGGCTCTTTCTTTTCGCGCTTTTGAATTATCCTGCTTTTTATAGGCGCGGGAATTTACCTTAAAATAATCACAAAAGTTTGCCCTGTCTTTATCCAGCACAAAATCAGCACGGTCTTCCTTGCAGGCATCAGATATTGAAGGTTCATAATTTTTGCAAGCAATACAGACATGGAGGTCGGCATTGCAGTAGCTGCATTCTTCATACCGGGAGAAAGGTAGTAACAGATTTTTGAGTTCTTTACCGCAATTCCAGCATTGGATATCGATGCTGCGCCCGTTCATGCCTACCACTCCTTGAAGTATAGCTCGGGTTGCGGTTCTGTGAGGTTACGGATAGGTCCAGCAATTGTGCCTAAATAGAGAAACCCGATAATTTTTTCATGAACTGCCAGACCCAACCCACTCTTTACCAATGGGTGGTAAGCCATGGAACCAGTGCGCCACATTGCGCCAACTCCCTGCGCGTGGGCAGCTACCAGCATATTCTGAGTGGCTGCAGCTGCAGAGAGATTCTGCTCGAAAACCGGGATCTTTGGATGCTCTTCGGCGCTCGATATGGTTATTATTATTAAGGGGGCACGAAGTGGTTTGCGGCGAATATTGTCCTGTTTTTTCGGGGCCATATCAGGATCATCAGAAAGAGCAGCTTTTACGAATAAATGGCCTAGTCTTTCTAGCGAGGATCCTTTTATAACGAGGAAGCGCCAAGGTTTAAGCATGCCATGATCGGCTGCGCGTAGCGCCGACTTGTAAATATTTTTCAGGGCCTCTTCGGCAGGGGCAGGTTCCGTCAAGCGCGGTATCGAGATACGACTGTGCAAGGATTCGAGTGATTCCATAATTTGACCATTTTTGCGACAGTCTCTTTGCCGTCGCTGAATCATTTCACAACATTATGTTTGTAGTAGAGCTTAAAAACAGAAGCATAATGCAATACTAGGGAAGTGGAAACTTGCAACTTGCCATTTCGGTCGCAGACTCACCCTTAGCTTTGGAACCGTGTCACGCGGTTTTCTCAAGCAACTGCTGTTCCCCTGATAACGCTCGGTTAAACGCACGCCAGGAAATCATAGCCATCAGCAAGTTGCTACATACCGCACCGGCGAAAAATCCGAACAGTCCGAAGTAAAGACTACCCACGTAGGCTAGCGGCACATAGAAAACGAAGAACCGGATAATACTTAGAGAAAGCGCGTTTATTGGGCGGTGAAGGGCATTTAGTGAGGAATTAGTGAGTATGATAATACCTTGCAGGCCATAACCGACTGGCATAATCCACACAAATAATTTAATGGCTTCCACGACTTCTGGGTCTTCTGAAAATATTGTGGCTAATATCCCTGCGCCAACAGCCAAGACAATATACACAAGCAGTTGCCACACCAGGATAAACCGAGTGGCTATTCGATAGGCTTCCTCTATGCGATCGAATCGACCTGCCCCGTAATTCTGACTGATCAGTGGTGGTAAGGAGGATGAGATGGCTAATACTAGCAAAGTTGCAATTGGCTCTATTCTCGCGCCGACTCCAAAGGCTGCTACAGCCGAGTCGCCGAACCCAGCAGCGATAGCGGTCATGATGCCGGCTGCTAAGGGTGTCATCATATTGGCACCGGCTGCGGGAATACCTATACGGAGCATATCGAGCCCGGAGCTTTTTAAGGTGGTTTGGGTTGGCAGGGATCGACTAACCAGTTCCATCTTAATAACCAGCAGGTAGAACAAATAACAAAACCCAAGCATCCAGGAGATCACAGTAGCCCAAGCAGCACCCTGAATACCCAGTTCTGGAAATGGGCCAATACCGAAGATAAGTAGAGGATCGAGCAAAGCGTTGCTAAAAGCAGCGGCAGCCATGAGAATGCTAGGGGTCTTAGTATCGCCATAACCACGCAATATACTGTTGCTTGTCATGATGCAGACTATAAGAACACTGCCAGGAAACCACACCACCATGTATTCTCGAATCGGGAGCATCAGACGATCGTTCGCTCCCATGAGCGTAAATATATTATCCATCAGCGCCCAGCAGATAATCACGACCAGACAGGCTAGCATCAACGAGATGTAATTTATGACACTCGCAGCTTCTTTAGCCTTTTCGAACTGCGACTTTCCAAGAGCTTTTGCAACAACGGCGGACGCGCCAATCCCCATGCCAATGGCAAGACTCATAATGGTAAACGTTACTGGGAACGTAAAGCTGATTGCGGTCAGGGACTCCGTACCTAGGAAACTTATAAACCAAGTATCTACGAGTTGGAAAGTAAACAGCGCTAGCATGCCGATGATCATGGGCGTCGTCATGCGGATGAGAGACCGTTGGACAGATCCTTCGATCAAGTTGTGAACATTAGTATTATTTTTCAGGGACATACACGGGTCGGCTGCATTAGGGAATACATTCTCAATTGGGTTACTGCTTCTGCAGCTCGTTATTATCGGATTGGTCGCGACGGGCTACAAAGACGATCCCGAGTACCGAGTATCATTCAATATACCGTATATTTCTGAGTATAATTCAGCCGTCACATTAAATTGCAAATGCTTCGAGCGGCACTGCGCTAGAAATTAGGTAACTCTCTGACGCATTATAGTCAGTTGTTTAAATATCTTCGGATTGCCGCAAATCAACTCATGGCCTTCTTCAAGTTCGGGGTTACCCGACTCATTTCCTACGAGGCCGCCAGCTTCGGTCAGAATTAGGTTAGCAGCAGCTAAACTGAGTGAATTAGGGAACATGCACCAGCCACCGTTTAGGCGACCCGCAGCCACGTGAACGATGTCAAGTGGGCTGCAGCCTGATTGCCTTAGTTCCGCGCCAGACTGTAAAAGTATTTGCGTTAACCTACCGAATAGCTCCGGAGAAATTTTTGCTTGATCGACTCCAATCAATGTGTCCAACAGTTCTTTGCTTTCGGCAACTCGAATTCTGCGGGAATTGAGTAGGGCGCCATCGCCGCGGATAGCGGTGAATTCATCTCCTATTAAAGGGCTCAAAAGCACTGCATGCGTTACTACGCCCTCGGATTCTTTGGCGATAGATACCCCGAACTGTGGATAGCCATAAAAGAAATTACGGCTTCCTACAAGAGGATCAACAAGCCAGGTTGGCTCACCATTTTCACCAGGGTGGTGCCCGGAAACGCGAGAATGTACTGCGTGTGAGGGGAAGGCCTTTTTCAGGTGGTAGTGGATAGTATTGTCAGCTTCTTGATCCATCGAAGTTAGGAAGCTTTCAGGTTGCTTGTCTATGACTTTTATCCGATCCAGCCGGTCACTTGCGTGAGCAATTGCTTCAGCGGCGTCGCGCGCAGCACGCAAGGCTATGTTGAGATGGGCATGCATCGATTATTCCTGATTGAGAGAAAAGGCATAAAGTGAACTCATGCGAACTGGTTCACCATCATATAGTGGCGGCATGATAGCAAACTGGCAATCCAGGATGAAACCACACCTATGGCGGTAACTGTTATAATTCTTGGCCTGTTATTCTCAATTTGAGTGCAAATGCAAGATTTCAGTAATGTAAAGGTAGTACTGGTTAACCCTTCTCATCCAGGCAATATTGGGGCCAGCGCCCGAGCTATGAAAAACATGGGCTTGGAAAATATGACGCTAGTGCAGCCCGAGCAATTTCCTAGCGGGGTGGCTGTTGGTCGCGCTGCGTCCGCCGTTGATGTCCTTGAATCTGCCATTGTAGTGAATTCTTTGCGATCAGCTGTTGCGGAATGCGGCTTGGTCATCGGGGCCAGTGCGCGTTCACGTCGAATTCCCTGGCCGATGTTAACCCCGGAACAATGTGCAGCCAAAATTATCTCCGAGAAGAATACAACTCGTGTGGCTCTTGTATTTGGTAGAGAAGATTCAGGGCTTAATAATGATGACTTGCAGCTTTGCCACTACCATGTACAGATACCTGCTAACGAAACGTATAACTCACTAAATTTGGCTAGTGCAGTTATGGTAATTTGTTACGAGCTTCACAAGGTGGTGCTTAAAGCGGAGGAGTTAACTCCGCGGGACAAATATGACCTCTGGGATCAGGAAACGGCGACAGGGGAGCAGGTTGAAAGTTTTTATGAACACTTGGAGCGTGTAATGATAACGATTGGTTTTCATGACCCAGAAAACCCAAGGCAGTTAATGCATCGAATACGGAGACTATTTGGCCGAATCCGTATAGATATGATGGAGCTGAATATATTGCGCGGGATCTTGACTAACGTTGAAAAAAAAATTAAGGGCAGGGAAGATTAATTTTTAATTTAATGGGAGTAACTTTAATCGTCATACAACTTAGTAATTATTATTAATTTGAGTTTCATTCCTAGAAATCTTGCATTTCGGTAATTCTGTATGCACAACGACGGGCTCCAGCCAGGAGGTGGTCGATTCTCTCTACTTCTGCACGTTCCCTGAACAATTCTTGGAAAATCTCTAACTCTGAGTGACATAATTGCTGACAACATTCGGCAACAGCACGGATTGGGCAATGATTCTCGATTAGTAACCAGCCAGCTGGCGTGAGTCTTACCTCAGTCATATAGCCTTCATGGTTTCTCAATTCTGCAAGTGTCTCAATACGGAGTTCTAGAGCCTCACCAGCATCGTTCATTGCCTTCTTGTATTTTTCGAGAAGAGGCTCATGGCGCTTATCTATTAGCACATTAAGGCTATCTTCTCCCAAAGAGCTACGAATTACCTCAATGAGTTCCAAGGTTATCTGAGAGTAGCTATCAGTAAAGTTTTCATGCCCTGATTTGGTCAGTTTCCAGAGGCGAACCGGCCTTCCCCGAGTTTGCTTCTCTTCCTGAGTCTGTTTAACGACGCCCTTTTTCCCTAGTTCCGCAAGATGTTGACGGACACCCATCGTAGTCATATCTAATTGATTTGACATAATTTTTACTGACTGAGGGCCACGAGTCTTCAGCCGTTGTAGTATTTTTTCTTGATTCTTTGAATATTCCATGGAAGTTCCGAGATTAGTTAACCCGTTATCGGTGTTTTAAATAAAGTATTTAGTTTATATAAGTTTTATAAACTGAGATTTTGTTAATAAATTAAACATTTTTTTCAAAATTATAAAAATAGTAAAGTAATAACTTTAGTATATAGGTGGATACGCTACCAAAGTAAGTTTCACCGACATTTTTGAAAGCAGCGATGATAAGGTTAAACTGGTAGTGTGGAAGTTCTATCGAAGAAGTGAGCGTTGCGACAATTTTGTGACCTCGTGTGATAGATCAATGTTACGCAAGTTATAGGTACAAGAATTCTTTGGAAAGGCGAGACTATTCCCAGTAATTTTTTCTTTGGCATGGGATGACGAGCGAACCGCTCGCTGGTCCATCATTCCAACTATTCGATAGGCGTTGAATTAATGGATTTTGATACACCTCTTCTCATAACTTTTATAGCTTATCTATTGGGTATCCTCTACTTGGGTGTAAGAGGTTACCGTCGTACCCATGACTTGGGAGACTATATCCTTGGTGGCAGGAAATTGGGCCCGGTTGTTACTGCACTTAGTGCAGGGGCATCTGATATGAGTGGTTGGCTTTTATTAGGCCTTCCGGGAGCCATTTATCTAGCAGGGCTGAGCGAAATCTGGATTGGCGTCGGACTAGTAATCGGTGCTTATTACAATTGGGTTTTTGTGGCCAAGCCTCTGAGGATTTACAGCCAGCATGCGAACAACTCGCTCACTTTACCTGATTATTTCGAAAACAGGTTTAACGATCAAAGCAGGGTACTGCGATTATTGTCGGCAGTAGTCATTCTGTTGTTTTTTACTTTTTATACGGCCAGTGGCTTAGTGGGGGGAGCAATCCTTTTTGAAAACAGCTTCGGCCTGGATTATTCCGTAGCTTTATTTTCGGGAGCATTGATTATTGTAACTTACACGCTTGTCGGCGGCTTTCTCGCAGTATCGTGGACGGACGCGGTGCAAGCGCTTTTAATGCTGGTTGCATTATTACTGGTGCCGTTGTCCGTTATCACTGGCACAGGCGGCTCAATTTCAGCATGGAGCCAGTTACAAGAGATCAATCCTCAAAGCACTGCCTTGTTTACTAACATGACTTTTATCTCTTTTGTTTCGTTGATAGCTTGGGGATTGGGTTATGTAGGGCAGCCTCACATACTGGCTAGATTTATGGCCACTGAGAATCCGCTGAAGCTTGTCATGGCGCGACGTATAGCCATGGGCTGGATGCTCATTGTGTTATTCGGATCGGTCTCAACCGGGCTAGCAGGTATCGCTTATTTTTCGGGTCAACCGTTAAACAATCCCGAAACGGTTTTTATCGCGCTCAGCCAAAATCTTTTCAACCCATGGATAGCTGGAATCATTACAGCTGCCATATTGTCCGCGATTATGTCGACGGTCGATTCCCAGTTACTCGTATCATCCAGTGTAATAAGCGAAGATTTTTATCGTGTGTTCGTTCGTCCAAATGCTTCTGAGAAGGAGCTTTTAACTGTCAGTCGCGCTGCTGTAATAGGCATAGCTTTATTTGCGTTACTCATAGCCAGTGATCGTGATAGCAGAGTGCTAGACTTGGTTAGTTATGCTTGGGCTGGTTTCGGTGCATCATTCGGGCCCGTGGTAGTTTTCTCGTTGTTCTGGCGCAAAATGACAGCACGGTCAGCGATCGCTGGAATGTTGCTGGGAGCAGTTACTGTAGTCTTCTGGTCCAATATGAGTGGCGGAATATTCGACCTTTATGAGATTGTGCCGGGGTTCGTATTTGGTTCCATTGCCATTGTTGGTTTCAGTCTGTTGAAACCGGAAGCCAATGAAGCAACACTCGAACAATTCGATGATGCTCAGTTGTTGCTCGCTAATTGAAAATCTTGAGAATGCTTTCCTTGAGGTTTAGACGAGCTTGAAATCTTGGTTCACAAACATGCAACTCGAAGTCAGGTAAATTAGGTCTTTCAACTAGGTAAAGATTCATACCGCATCTGAATGTGTGGGATACCGTCTTCTAAGTAGGGGGCCGATTCAGTAACGAAACCAAGTTCTGAATAGAACTTCTGTAAGCGTTGCTGGGCGGAAATCGTAATAGGTTCTGTTGGCCAATACTGACGGCAATAGTCTAGTGCCTTACCCATCAACTGCTTACCATACCCATTCTGCCGAAGAGTCTGATGGGTAATTACTCTACCTATGGAGGGGGTTTTGTATTTGATAGATGGAGGCAGAATGCGTGCGTAACACAAAAGCTCCCCATCTCGTGCACCTATCACATGCATCGCCACTTGGTCATTGTCATCCATGTCCTGATACACACAATTTTGTTCAATTATGAATACCTCCGTGCGCAGTTGCAGTAACGAGTACAATTCGTGGAGCGTAAGCTCTCGAAATTCTCTACAACTCCAATTTATGGCTGCCATTAGTCGTGCTCTTCAGCGATTGGCTTAGCTATTAAAGGAAACATGAAAACTATCACACCTAAGATCACGGAGGCTCAAAAAACGACAAAAAGCATACTTTAATTAGCTAATCAGATGAATTTTATGATTGATTTACCGAACACCTGTTCGGTAACATCAGCGTCTATTTGGTCCACCATGTTGGTTGGGTCAGGGTTAGACATGTTTTCAATCTATATTAAAAATAATTGAGTAGGTCATACCAATGAATACAAATAAATATAATCTGAATCGGAAAGCTATTGCCTTGGGTGTGATTTTAGCTCATTCACCTTTAATCTTATTTGCTCAGGATGAGCCGGCGATAGAAGAAATAATGGTCACTGGCTCCCAAATCAGGGGTGCCCAAATATCGGGAGCACTACCTGTCACGGTCCTTAACTTCCTGGACATTGATGCTTTAGGCGTTGATGGCGGTGATGAGCTCTTGGAAAATATTGTTGAAAACGGGATGAATTTTTTTAATGAGGCTGAAAACGCTTCAGGCGGCGTCAATTCATCACGGGGAGACGTTGGAGCTTATAACCTAAGAAATATGGGGGTAGGTAACACGTTGACACTCCTCAATGGTAGAAGGCTTATAAATTCTCCGGGATATCAAACTGAACTTCTCGGTGGGGATTATGTTCCAACCATGTCGGTTAATTCAAACCTTGTACCTACTTACGGCCTTGAGAGGTTGGAAATTCTGAGAGATGGGGCGTCTGCCGTATATGGCTCTGAAGCGGTCGCGGGAGTGGTTAACAATGTTATGCAAGCCAATTACGAAGGTTTCATGGTCCGAGCTAAAATGGGTGCTTATGACAACTTTGGGGCCAACGATAGAACGATATCTGGAAAGTTTGGTAGAGACTTTAATGATGGGGCCACTAACGTAAGTGTCTTTTTTGATTATTATAAAAGGGACAGAATTCGAGCCTCTGAAGATCCAAAATGGGGCGATTCCGATCATAGGAAATGGATCCCAGCAGATTCGCCTTGGTCTGGGAGCAGCAAATTCAGGAATACCAGCGCTAATTCACTCTATGGTCAATTTGACATGGTATCAAGCGCTACATCAATTGCGGGTACAGCCTATGACAAGGTTTGGACTGATAGCTCAGGTGAATTCGAAGTTTTTCCCTTGGGTGACTCGAGATGCACAAATAGGGGGAATCCTTTGTTTGATACGGGCTATGGAACTTGTATAGCTCCTGATGGTAATGGTACTGAAAGATATAATCTTTGGGGTGGAACGGATGCCAGATCCGATCTGGAAAGAAAAAACATTTTTATGTTTGTTAACCATGAATTCGAAAATGGAATCGAATCTTTCACGGAATTTGGCCTTTATCTATCTGAATCAAACTTAGCTAGGCATCCTTCCGCTGCCTTTAGCTCTTCTAAGCATAGGGTTGGACCGGATAATTACTACCTAAATCAATTGGAAGTTGACGGAGTAAATATTTTTGCTGGAAAGCAGCTCTACATTGATAACTATCGCTATGCGGAAGTACCCAGGATTATCGATGTAGAGAAAGAGACTTATAGATTCCTTCAGGGGTTTAGAGGCTCTTTAGGCGAATGGGATTGGGAAGCAGCGGTTATTAAATCTGCCGCGACTTCAAATGATGTTACGCATAACAGGATATCAAATACTCTTTTAAAAGAGGCGTTATTTGATTCAACTCCCGCGGCTTACAATCCTTTTAGTGCTGGTGTTGGCACTAATCTTGATAGAACGATGGTTGATGCCTACAAAAAACAAAGAAGTGATCTCCAGATGATCGATTTTAAAATTTCAAATAACTCAATATTTGAATTACCTGCAGGTCCAGTTGGGTTGCTGGCCGGAATTGAATATAGAGAGGAAGAAGTTAGAGATAACAGAGATCCACGGCTTGATGGCACTATAGGTTATACTGATTATGAAGGCGATGCCTATCCACTTGTTTCGGATCTTGTAAACTCAAGCCCCACAGGTGATGTTTCCGGTGAAAGGGATGTAACGTCTTTTTTCGCAGAACTGCAAATTCCGATAACAGAAAACCTGATCGCTCAATTAGCAGTGAGGTCCGAAGATCAGTCTGATGTTGGTTCATCTACGGTGGGTAAGTTTGCGGTAGGTTGGCAATTAACAGATTGGTTAAGGCTCAGAGGATCTGTCTCTACAGCCTTTAGGGCGCCAAACATAGTCCAGGTAAACGAGAAAATTGTTGTCAGGTCCGGAACTAGAAATGATTACAGTATGTATCAGGTCCAGACTGAAAATGGTATTAGCCATAGTAGTTCTGATGCAGATTCTCGCTATACGATACAAAGGCAAGCAACGGGAGCTCAGAATTTAGAGTCTGAAGAATCTGATAACAGCTCGATCGGTTTCGTTTTAGAACCACTGGATGGATTGGTAATTACGGCTGATTATTGGGAAATAGAGAAAGACAAAACAATAGGCTTGTTTGGTAGGAATAATCATACCGTTTTAGATATGATGAAAAGATTCGACAACGGCCTAAATAGTTGTAGTACGTTTCAGGGGCATTCCGCAGTCGTTAGAGAGGCTCCGGATGACGGCGAGCTAGCTTATTTTGCTGCAGCCGGTGTTTGTCCTTTTGGTTCAATAAAATATGTTGCTGATGAGTACATGAACTTAGCGAAGCGAACTATCGAAGGCTATGACGTTGCAGTTTACTATGACGTTGATACTGCTTTAGGCAATTTCGATTTAAGATACATTGGTAGTTTTATAGAAAAATTTTATCAAGCACCAAGCGGTCAATTCAAAGGATTAACAGCCGCAAAAGCTAGCGGGTTGATTCCTGCCGACATCCCAATTGATGGGTTTGGTGACCTACTGGGCAAAGATGGAAATTACGATAATAAACACTCGCTGCGATTATCTTGGAGAAGAGGCCCCTGGGGGGCAACTGTGACCGGCCTCAAAAAGGGATCCTTTACCCAGGAAGCCTTGACGTTAACTGACGGAAGAAAATATGTGATCCCGTCTATGACGACTATGGATCTTTCTGTTGATTATCGTTTCGAACTTTATGACACTAATGCAAGATTAAGGTTCGCCATTAAGAATTTCCAAGACGAGAGAGCACCTCTTGCAGATAGATATTATGGCTATTTTGCTGATGCTCATCAGGATTTAGGTCGGAATTATTATTTGGACTTGAGGCTGGATTTATAACTATTTAGTTAGGGCAAAAAAGGGGGGCTTCTGCCCCCCTTTTTATTAAACGTCAGAGGATCTCTAGGATGTTGGAGATCTTCCATTTTGTGAATTTTAGTGGAAGCAGTTATCTATGATTATACGGATTTGGTTGCTCGCCTCACTTCTTGTGCAATTTTCATGTGGGGCAAACACTCAATCGGTGAGTACTTCAGTACCGATAACGACTTCTAATCAAAGCATTATTCGTTATGACAGTATTCACCATCCTGTAGTTGCCCGTCATGGCATGGTGGTCACACAGAATGAACTGGCCAGTAGGGTTGGGCAAACAATACTAGAGCAAGGTGGTAACGCGGTTGATGCGACGGTGGCCATTGGTTTTGCCCTAGCGGTCACACTGCCTAGAGCGGGCAATCTTGGTGGGAGTGGTTTCATGCTTGTACATATGGCGCAACCTAAAGAGACCATTGCGCTTGATTTTAGGTCAATAGCACCAGCGGCTGCCCGTTTAGAAGACTTCCTGGATGAAGCTGGGGATATACGTTGGGATGATTTAACCTTTGGGGCCAGAGCCCCCGCTGTTCCGGGTACTGTGGCTGGTCTGTACCATGCTTGGCAAAAGTTCGGATCACTTCCATGGTCATTATTAGTAGCGCCAGCAATAAATTTGGCCAAAGAGGGTATTGTGGTTAGCGAGGATCTAGCATACGCCTTTGCGGAGGCAATGCCGATAATATCGCAATACCCCAGCAGTATAATTGCTTATGCCAAAGATGCTGACACTTCGTATTTGGCAGGAGAAATATTACATCAGCCGGATTTAGCTTGGTCGTTGGAACGAATTAGCGAGCAGGGAGCTAACGCTTTTTACAGCGGCGATATAGCTGAAAAGATAATCGATTTTATGGGGCGATCGGGTGGTTACATTTCCTCGCAAGATCTGCAGCTTTACCAAGTAAAAGAACGCGCTCCAATTGCTACAAATTACCGCCAGCATAAAATCGTCACGATGCCTCCAAGCAGTGTGGGGGGATTGGCTCTTTTACAGATGCTTAATGTGTTAAAACAATTTGATTTATCTAGTTTAGACCCGGGCAGCGCAAGAAGCCTTCATTTACTGGCAGAGGTAATGAAAAGAGTAAATGCTAATCGCCGACAAGGGATTGGTGATACAGATTTTGTTTCGGTTCCAATTGAGGGGATCTTAAGTGAGGAACTGGCTAAGGAAATAGCAGCTAGCATAGACCTAGGAAAGGCATCATCTGTTTCAGTAATTAACCCAATTGATGCGAACCCTTATGAGAGTCGCGAAACCACTCATTATTCCGTTATGGACGATTTTGGCAATGCTGTATCAACGAGTTACACGTTAGGATACTCATTTGGTTCTGGCCTCGTTGTACCAGGTACAGGTATTTTGCTTGATAATCAGATGCGGAATTTTTCTCATAGAGAGCTTGGGCATGCTAATGAAATGACGCCAGGGAAGCGGCCGGTCTCCACTATGACCCCAACTCTGGTATTTGATGTTAATGATGATATTAAAATCGTTACCGGCACTCCCGGTGGTAGCCGCATTCACAATGTCATAATGCAATTACTTGTGAATTTGATCGATTACCAAATGAATATCGCTGAAGCGACTCATACTCCGCGAATATATCAGGGCTGGCGCACTTCTGAGCTTGCTGTTGAGCGAGGAATCAATGCTGATACAAGTTCATTGTTACGGTTAATGGGGCATGACATACAGCTGCAACAAACGATGGGGAGCACTCAGTCTATTGTAAGAGAGGAAGGGCGGCTCTATGGTTCCGCTGATCCGCGTCGCCCAGGAGCTTTAGCGTTGGGCGTGGATAGAGTGTTGCACTGATAATAGTTTAGTTAAAACAGAGAACCGAATGATAAATAATCGAACGCGTTTAATTTACCTTCCAACTTTATAATTGGCGCTTTCATTTGCTTAAATAGTGCATCGGCTTCCTAAGAAGTCCTGTGGCCACTGGTGACCGAGCTGAGAAATGATTCACCAAGTAATATTCTTTTTGTGGGCAGTGCCTATGATTATTTTGGAGAAGTTTCTGATGAGGACGCGAATTTCTTGCAAGTAGTAGTATGGGACACCGTTAATAAGGTTTTACGCATCGAAAATTGAACTAACGAACCGCTCCTTACAGACCTAGAAAAATAAAATAATGAAGAGGTAAAACGTGAAGACTCGAACTGGTTATATAATAAATTGGATTAAGAAATTCATCAGAAAAGGCAAAAATAAATAAAAAGAAGCTGTAACTTTACGAACCATCTTCCGAGACCTTTGTGAAGGTATTTGAGAAGTGGGTGAAGGGGAAAATGCGGTACTTGATTTTGACTTAGGCTCCTTCTTTAGCTCCGCTTCAGTTTGGGACTACTCCCAATTTGAAACTGTGGTCATTATAATAAGGGCTATTGGCTACTCCTTGTATAAGTTTATACTCGTGTTGGCTAAGTCAATACGGAATCTTATGATAGACAAGGATGACCTCTCTAAAGCTTGGAAGAAGGCAGAACAAGAAAGGGAAAAATAATGAAAAATATTTTAGCAACCCTTCCCATAATAATTTTATTCTATGGATGCGCTTCAGTTGAACCGTTCCAAGAAGAAGGATGGACTGGAAAAACCTTTAATGACTTAATATCTGCTTGGGGTACACCTTTCAGTACTTCTGTTCTTTCTGGTGGGAAAAGGAAAGTAAGATTCAATCTTGCCCATTGTGAACGGTCAAGATGCCTATATTCTGCTTCTGAGATTATAGATGGGCTAAGTTATTATTGTAATATTGACGTCTTTGTCGAGCCTGATAATACAGTAACCAGACTGGATTATATTGCGGAAGGAGGAGAAGGTAGTTGTCTAAGGCTAATTAGTGAGTTAGGAGTATAATGTATAATGTATAATGATTGGTCAGAAGAAGATAGGGCTCGCCAAAGTAAAAGGCATGGTGGCGTATACTAGAAAGAGGCCGCTATCACTACTATAGAATAGAGTCAGACGAATGGATTTTTGTTATACCGTTCTTGGCGGAGATAGTTTTTGGGGCTTTGATAAAAATTATTTTTTGCTTTTTAAATCTTTTAAAGGGGTATAGCAGGAACGTGACAAGGACTTTAAAGCCTAATTATGAAAGGAAAAAAGAACAAGAAAGGAAAGATAAAGAATAATGTAGAGGAGAATACGAGTGGCTAAGCCTAATTATAATTTCGAAAAGCGCCAGAAAGAACTAGCCAGAAAGAAAAAGAAGGAAGAGAAGCGCTTGCAAAAGGCGAGTGTAGCCGATAGTCAGCCGCAGGATGGTCAACCTATGTCAGGAAACGATGACAAAGCGGTTCCAACCGGCGACTTATAGCAAACTAGTCGAAGTCAATAAATATTAAATACACAAAGGAAAGCACAGTATGAGTACAGGTACAGTAAAGTGGTTCAATGCAGATAAAGGTTTCGGTTTCATTACTCCAGAGGATGGGGGCAAGGATCTATTCGTTCATCATTCGGAAATTCAAAGTGGCGGTGAATATGCAACTCTTAATGATGGTCAGAAAGTAGAATTTGAAGTTGGGCAAGGCCAGAAAGGGCCGTGTGCAAATAAAGTTGTTGCTGTTTAAGCTATAACACATAACGCCTAGGTCAAGCGGATGCGCTATGCGCACTCGCTTGACCTAGGCGTTATGTAAACTCTAAATGTCCGCTAATTGGGCAGAAGAAGATAGAACTCGTCAACGTAAAAGACATAGAGATGTTTACCTGTAAATGCCCCTTAATTGGGGTTTTTTATGCCTACTACAAAGCGAGTGATTTATTGAGCACCCGCCACAATTCGGCTACGCTATATGCGGTAATGTATTTTAGCGGATAGAGATTTTATTCTTCCTAAATTTAAAAAAACCTATAAGGATTTAAAATGAAGTCAATTCTAGTGAAGACAATGACCTTGATTGCCATGCTTGGAATATGGGCAACGGCCAATGCTGATGATTATCGGGCGGTACATAACTGTAAGCTCAAGGAAGGCAAAACAATGGATGATGTACGCGTCGCCAATTCCAAATGGGTCGTGTTCATGAATGAAAATGTTGAAGGTGGCGGTATTACCAGTCATATCACCACAAGTGTTGTGGGCGATTCAACTCCCGGAAAATTCGGGTACGTGGACTCTTTTCCGTCTTTGGAGTCTTGGGCAGCTACATTGGCAGCGACCGAATCTATCGCGGAAGGCGTAGCAATAGATGAGGAGTTAAAGGAGGCTGCAGATTGTACCGAGAATCGTTTGTACAAGGCAGAAGAAAGTTAAAAACGTCAGTCGAACCGGCTTTGGCAACCAGAAGGCTGTTGAGGCCGGCTCAAAGCATTTAGAGATATGATGAGGCTAACCTTTCAAAGCATTTGCGCAGCTTTAATAATTGTAGGGATTCCAGCTTTTTTTATATTCGCTATTTCGTTTGGTTAGAGAGAAAGGTGGGGCACAGACAAGATGAGACAGGCAGAATTATTCCAAGTTATTGATTTTTATACACGTCCCCGTAGCTCAGCTGGATAGAGCAATCGCCTCCTAAGCGATAGGTCGGCCGTTCAAATCGGCCCGGGGACGCCAAAAGTTCCCGTTTTCCGGCATGTAATTGTTTTTAGCAGGAAGCCACTGGATATAAAGTAGCTAGCTGTTATAGCTCAAGATACGGTAAGGGCTTTAGCTGTAAGGGAACAGCAACCGAGTCGGACAGCAGAAACTTTGCTTTGTTAGTGATCGCCTCCACATCGAGTATTGCTAGCAGCAGGTTGCTATTTTCTGTATTACAGTGACTGACTATTTTGGCGGACTTTTCCTTTCCTTTAAACGATTGCAACACGGAGCTATCGGGAGTGATTAATTCCTCACTTTCTAATAAATACATACGCTTTTTTGGTGTGCCACGATAATACATG
>ERZ651768.112-NODE-112-length-56556-cov-3.982135_pt1 | contig 56556 bp, 39 predicted proteins | sample MGYA00514754_ERZ651768 | MGnify/ENA metagenome assembly ERZ651768
TAATTGAATTAACATTAGAACACGAAGGTGGTTATGTCCACGATCCAACAGATTTAGGTGGTGAAACTAATTTTGGTATCGCTAAACGATTTTATCCAGATGAAGATATAAAAAATTTAACCAAAGATCAGGCAAAAGATATTTATAAAAGAGATTACTGGGATAAAAACAAAGTAGATGATTTACCAGATAATTTAAAACATATATTTTTTGATATGTGTGTCAATCAGGGTAGAGGAACTGCCGTAAAGGTATTACAACGAGCAATTAATGGTAAAGGTGGTAAGTTAACAGTTGACGGTGGATTCGGGCCAGGCACCCAAGCTGCGTTAGCAAAACATACACCAGAATTAGCTAGAGTTCGTTGTTACAGATTAAAACATTATTATGATTTAGTAAATAAGAAACCAGAACAAGAACGGTTTTTGTTTGGTTGGTATCGTGGGGCGTTGTCAGTATAATGCCAAAAGGAGATTGTTACGCAGCAAATGGTAGATGGATGATTGGTAAATCAATATCCCTTTTTGCTGCTGAAGATGCGTTTGGTTGATATCCGTCTAAGTTCAGGTGGCACAGGGGGCATGGAGTGACCATTGCGTCAGCCCCTCTATCCTTAGCATCAATAGTGTGATTGGCTACCATCTTAACCGAGTTTTTAGGATTTATTGTCAATATGGGGAAGCCGCAACAGAGACTCTTGCCTGGAAATTCAACAACTTCAGCACCTACAGCTTCAATAACTGCTTCTAATGACGTTTCTCGTTCAGGATTTTTATCGAACCCCAAAGCATCTGTGGGTCTAACGATGTAGCAACCATAGAAAGGCGCTAATTTTAATCCTTCGAGTTTTCTTACAACCTTGGAACGGAAAAATTCCATTCCAAGATCTTCCACGATAATCCAAAGCAAATGTTTTGGGTCTATTGTTCCCTTGTATTCAAGTCCTTCTTCTTTGAGATCTTCATTGATTGAGGCGAGATATTCAGGATCTGATATAAGGCGTTGGTTGGCTTGCGACATGACCCCCTGACATGTACTACAAATCGTCATCAAAGGTAGGCCAGCTCTTTCGGCCATTGCAAAAGTGCGAGCGTTAAGGGTGTCGCCAAGTCGAAGGTTTTTCTCTTGCAATACTCCAGCACCAGTACATGACGCTGACTTCAAGGAATCTTCATCGAGCTCTATTCCGAGTATGTTGCAAACTTCAAGAGTGGCTGTATAAAGCTCTGGACATGCTCCTCTCGATACACATCCGGGATAAAAGGCGTATTTCATTTTTTACTCTCAACTTTATCGAAAATCCTACGTATGTTTTCGACATTGGGGATGTTTTTGTGAATTAAGGGGGGGACCTTACCTGCCCTTTGAGATCTTATAGCAAGTGGAATTAGACTTATCATGGCTTTCAAATTGAAGATCCCAAAACTTTTTATTGGGAGTTTAAGCTCATCTAGCCAGCCACTATGCCTAACTGAATCAACGAAAGCGGTTGCATGCCTCGCACCATTTGTATTTGTATGCCCTGCATCCATTATTTTTTCCCTGAGTGACATAATTCTATCCATAGGGGCCACCCCTTTGGGACATACCTCCACACATTTCATGCACCTCGTGCAATCCCATACTCCTCCCTCCTCATTTAAAGCCTTGAGCCTCTTTTCATTAGAATCGTCCCTTGGATCCCCAACGAATCTATAGGCTTTAGCCAGAGCAGCAGGTCCAAGAAAATTGGAATCTACCTCTAAAACGGTGCAGTCGGATACACATGCGCCACACATTATGCAGGCCATGACACCGGCCAAGTGGAGCATGTCCTCATTTGGTGCTATGTACTCAGATTCCGGTTCTTTCCCTTCTGGTTGTAACCAAGGCTCCACGGCCTCAACTTTAGACCAGAACGGCTGGAAATCAACTATTAAATCTTTTATTAAGGGAAGATTTCCTAAAGGTTCGACTGTGATCGGAGAGTCATTTTCTGGGATAACGTCCAGTATCTTCGTATTGCAAGCAAGGCCTGCTTGCCCATTGATGCGCATTGCGCACGAACCACAGATAGCGCTTCTGCAGGAGCACCGAAGGCTCAAGGTGCCGTCAATTTCTTCTCTGATCCGTATTAATCCATCTAGAACCGTCGATGCATCGTCCATTTCAAGCTGGTACTCTTGAAAATGTGAAACGGTGTTCGTCGATTCGGGGTCATAACGCCTGACGTTGAATTTGACTTCCATCTATATAGTCCCTTGTTATTAGCTATAAACCGTGTCCGATGTCTATACTTTTTCTAATATTGCCTGACAGTTGGTTGCCAGTCAGTGATTACCACGTCTTTATAGCTGATTTCATGGCCTTCGTCTTTCTTCGTGACGAGGATGTGTTTCAGCCAGTTTTCGTCATCTCGTTCAGGCATATCCTCTCTCGTGTGCGCTCCACGACTCTCCGTTCTCTCGATGGCACTTAAAGCGATTGATTCAGCACACTCAATCATAAAACCCATCTCCAGTGTAAACATCAAATTGGTGTTGAAAGTTTTTGTTTTGTCCGCGACGTAGACGTCGTTGAATCGTTCCTTCACGTCGGTAATATTCTTAAGGGCCTGTTGCATGCCCTCTTCGTTCCTGTAAACGGCAAGGTGCTGGTTCATCGAAGATCCAAGATCTGATCTTAGCTGGCCGAAGGATTCGCCGGGGGTGTTTTCAAGAAGGTCCTGTATGATCTTTCTATCGCTATCCGATGCTGAGTCATTGACATTCACATGCTTAATTGATCTTACCGACTCTGCCGCATGTAGTCCGGATCTTCTACCAAATACTAATGTATCAAGCAGAGAATTTGCGCCAAGTCGATTCCCACCATGAACGCTGACGCAGGCTACCTCACCAGCTGCATAAAGACCGGGAAGGTTAGTTAATCCATCTACATCAGCCTTTACCCCGCCCATCTGATAGTGCATGCCAGGTTGCACCGGTACAGGTTCTTTTGCCATATCAACATTGGCAAAATCCATGGCTAGCTCCCTGATCTGTGATAGACGTTCATTGATGACCTGCTCACCTAAGTGTCTAAGGTCCAGCAAGACACAACCGTCAATGCCACGACCTTCGTTGATTTCTGTTTGTTCGCAGCGGGACACGACATCACGGGATGCCAGTTCCTTGAATTCAGGAGCGTATTTCAGCATAAATCGGTCACCCTCGGAGTTGAGTAAATAAGCTCCCTCACCGCGAGCTCCCTCACTGATTAAAACTCCGCTACCTTTTAAAGTGGTCGGATGGTACTGAACCATCTCCATATCCATTAATGGGGCTCCCGCTCTGTATGCAAGACCCATTCCATCTCCCGTACATATCAATGCATTCGTACTGGGCTCGAAGACCCTCCCGAGTCCACCTGCAGCGAGTATAACGGCTTTAGCACGTACAACTTCTATCTTTCCGGTGCGAATCTCCATAAGGATCGCACCACCGCATCTGCCTTCATCAATAATTAGTGAAAGGACAAACCATTCTTCATAGACCCTTACCCCTGACTTGATAATCTGCTCGTACAAAACGTGAAGAAGTGCCTGTCCCGTAAAATCTGCTACGAAGAAAGTCCTCGCTTGACGCTGTCCGCCAAAACTTCGGGTCCCCAGTTTTCCTTCTTCATCGCGATTGAAGATAGCACCCATATGCTCCATTGAGATGACTTCTTCGCCCGCTTCCCTACACATTAATTCGATGGCATCTTGGTCGCCAAGGAAATCACTTCCCTTGATCGTGTCATACGCATGGTCTCGCCAGTCGTCTCCGCGGTCGGTCAAAGCAGCGTTTATGCCACCTTGTGCAGCGTTTGAGTGGCTTCTCACAGGATGCACCTTCGAAACTACGGCGACATCGACACCTAAATCTGTTGCTGCGAGGGCGGCTCGCATTCCTGCAAGGCCCGCGCCTACGATGAGAACATCGTGATCATACATATTAAGGTACCCCCAAATTGTCGAAGAGCTCGACACCAGACGATAGCACAGGCATGTGAACCTAACAACACGCGTAAATTGGATTTAGATACGGTAACTCTCGAATCCTCTGTTTGGTACTTTATATAGCGATTAAAGATGCTGAAACGAATGGAAGGAGGTATGGATAATCCATAGAAAGCCGAGTACTTTTTTTGACGGACTACGATTTGAAGTGGTAAAATTCACACCTGTTTGAGCAAAATTAATAACCATAAATGTGTTGAAGGGGAGTAGTAACTACATAGAGCGGTACAGGAAGCCTGGGAAAACGCTGAGACCCGGGCACCGTATTTCGGTGGTGAACTCGCCCCAGAGCACCAACTCTGAACGTAGATCGGTTGAAGGGTTTGCGGAACGTGAAGGTTTGACCTTGTCGTCCGCAGGGTTTCTTTTGAGGGATCATCTATTTAGGAGTTAGGCGTTGGCAGCGTTATAGCTTACAGAGAGGTCAATCAGATTGTAAGTCTGAGTGGCAACGTGGGTGGTACCACGGGAGAACAAGAAATTATCCCGTCCCATATTGGGCGGGATTTTCTTTTTTACGAATCATGTTAGAGGATTCCAAGTTTAGGAAATAAAGAGGCTAATAAAATGAAAATGAGAGGGGCGCAGATTGTATGCGAAAGCCTCCTGCGAGAAGGTTGCAACGTCGTGTTCGGCATCCCCGGAGGAGCTATTCTCCCGCTATATCAGACCCTTCCGGAGTTTCCAGACTTAAGGCATATACTAGTCCGTCATGAACAAGGCGCAGCTCATGCTGCGGATGGTTATGCAAGAGTAACAGGAAGACCTGGGGTCGCATTCGCGACGTCAGGACCAGGAGCGACAAATTTAGTAACAGGGATAGCCGCTGCTCAGATGGACTCTGTACCAATGGTAATAGTAACCGGTCAGGTTGGCCGTGCGGTTATTGGATCAGATGCCTTCCAAGAAACTGATATCACAGGTATCACTCTTCCCATCACTAAACATAATTTCCTTGTTATGGAGGCATCTGATATTGCTAGGATCATTAAGGAAGCTTTTTATATTGCGAATTCGGGTAGACCAGGCCCGGTACTTGTTGATATCCCTCGCGATGTTTTTTTGGAAGAGGTCGATTACGAAGCTCCCGGAGATGTGAAATTGCCCGGATACGCTCCTACACTTGGAGGTCATTCAGGGCAAATCAAAAAAGCGTCCTCCCTGATCAAGAAATCCAGCAAGCCCGTAATCATAGCCGGTCACGGAGTAATAATATCCCGGGCTTACTCTGAGCTGAGAGAATTAGCTGAGACGGCACAGATTCCTGTCATAACAACGCTACTTGGTATCAGTTGCTTTCCCGAAGACCATGTACTGTGGTCGGGGTGGCCGGGGATGCATGGAATGGCATATTCGAGTCTAGCAATAGACGAATCGGATCTGATCATAGCTTTAGGTATGCGTTTTGATGACAGAATTACAGGCAATCCACAGAAATTCTCAACTGGATCGAAAAAAATACATGTAGATATAGACCCGTCTGAAATCGGGAAAAATATAGATGTGGACGTTCCCATAGTAGGAGATGTCAAAGAAGTACTTTCGAAATTGAATAACCTTATTGAGCCGGCTACGCACACCGATTGGATCAAACGTATTGAGCAATTGAAGGAAGAGCACCCGTCTTTGAACCTTCCGGAAACCGATAAATTGCTTGCTAGGCAGGTGATAAAGGATATATCGGAAGCCACAGATGGTAAGGCCACTATTGTTACCGGTGTAGGACAACATCAGATGTGGGCGGCGCAACACTATACCTTTAAGGAGCCTTGTTCTCTTTTGACCTCGGGGGGCTCTGGGACGATGGGTTATGAGGTTCCGGCTGCTATGGGGGCTCAAGTTGCCAAACCCGAGGGGGTTGTCTGGTCTATTGCGGGCGATGGTGGATTTCAGATGACACTCTGTGAACTAGCCACCATTGTTGAAAATAAGCTTCCCGTAAAATTCGCCATAATGAACAATGGGTTCCTCGGGATGGTGAGGCAGTGGCAGGAAATTTTCTTTGAAAGTTCATATGTCTCGACTGGGTATTCTGGTAACCCTGATTTTGTACGGCTTGCTGAGGCATATGGGATAAAGGGCATTCGTGTTACAGACAAATCGCAGGTGAAATCGGCGATAAGCGAAGCCATGGACCACGATGGTCCTGTTCTCATAGATTTTGTAGTTGAACAGGAGGAAAACGTTTATCCTATGATTCCTTCTGGGATGACAGTGGATGACATGATAGAAGAGCCAGTTACAGAGAGAGTGACAGTATGAGCAGCGTAATTGGTAGACATACCGTGACGGCACTTGTAGAGGACCAACCGGGAGTATTGAATAGGATTTCCAGTATGTTCAGGCGTCGCGGGTACAACATTTCGAGCCTAGCAGTTGGACAAAGTGAAACTCCGGGACTATCTAGGATGACTTTTGTGGTGGAAGGCGATCCTGCGACTGTGGAAATGGTAGCTAAGAATCTTCACAAACTGGTAGAAGTCATAAAAGTCGTGGACATTTCAGGTGAGAATACTGTTTCACGTGAGCTAGCCCTAGTTAGAGTGAAAGCTAATGTTTCATCACGAAGTGAAATTATGCAGATCGTGGATATATTTAGGGCAAAGATTGTTGACGTGTCTCAAGGAACCCTGATCGTTGAAGTAACAGGAGATGAGAACAAGGTAAATTCTCTTGTAGATCTCCTTCGCTCATTTGGTGTACAAGAAGTCATGAGAACTGGAACCATAGCAATGAGCAGGGGGGTATCTTTTGAGAGGGAACCTCAAGCGGCAAGAATACCTCAGGACGCCTCTTAGCGTAATTAATATAGACAGGAGTACAAAAACTTATGCCAGCAAAGATGTACTATGAATCTGATGCCGATATGTCCCTAATAGAGGATAAGGGAATTGGGATAATCGGGTACGGAAGTCAGGGCCACGCCCATGCCTTGAACCTAAAAGACTCTGGACTTAATGTTTCGGTAGGACTTTATGAAGGCAGCAGCAGCTGGAGTAAAGCAGAGGAGGAGGGGCTTAAAGTAGGAACCGTAGCTGAGGTTGCCGAGGACTCGGATATCGTCATGGTATTGATACCCGATCATCTCCAATCTCAAGTTTACCGAGAATCAATCTTGCCATATTTACTTCCTGGAAAGACTTTAATGTTCGCCCATGGATTTAATATTCACTACGATGCAATCATTCCACCTCAAAACGTTGATGTCTCAATGGTTGCACCCAAGGCCCCAGGCCATCGGATGCGTGAGGTATACACAAAGGAGTCCGGCGTTCCAGGCCTTTTGGCCGTTCACCAAGACGCCTCGGGTAACGCTCACGGTGTAGGACTTGCCTACGCACGTGGAGTTGGTTGTACGAGGGCAGGGGTCCTTGACACAACATTTAAAGAAGAGACGGAAACTGATCTATTTGGAGAGCAGGTAGTACTTTGTGGAGGAGTTACCGCTCTGGTAAAAGCTGCATTTGAAACTCTTGTCGATGCGGGTTACCAACCTGAATCTGCTTATTTTGAATGCATGCATGAGCTGAAACTCATCGTCGATCTCTTTTATCAGGGCGGGATGGAGTATATGCGTTATTCAGTTAGTGATACAGCTGAATACGGTGACTACACTAGGGGACCCGTTGTTATCGATGATTCCGTAAAAGAAAAAATGCGGGATGTTCTGGATCAAATACAAGACGGTACCTTTGCTAAAGAATGGATCACAGAGAACGATGAGGGAAGGCCGACATTCAACCGACTTAGGGACGAGAATGCAGGTCATCCGATAGAAAAAGTTGGTAAAGAACTTCGGGCGATGATGACTTTTCTTTCCGATGCTGATTGATGTGGAAAGAGAGGTATAGGTAGAACCGAGACATGCATTTTGGAATAAAGAACTGGTTAGGTTCTAGTACGGAGGGAGAACACGTAGTTTGCTCTGCTGTTCCGGTCTTATCGGGACCGAACGTGGCTAACTGCGTGGTCCTGTAACAGTGGTCACAACAAATCCGAATCAGGGATGAATAAAGGGCAATTAAGGAGTTCCCAATGTCACAGGAAAAAGTAACTATTTTCGATACAACCCTCAGAGATGGAGAGCAATCTGCAGGTATAGGTCTAACCACTAAAGAAAAGTTAGAGATTGCACAGCAACTGGAAAGGCTAGGAGTTGATGTGATCGAGGCTGGTTTTGCTGCCAGTTCGCCAGGAGATCTTGAGGCAGTTCAATCAATTGCTGAAACCGTTCGTACTCCTATAATAGCCTCGCTTGCACGTTGCTATTTACCAGATGTCGACGCTGCCTGGGAAGGAGTAAAGAATGCCGCTAGGCCTAGAATTCACGTTTTCATATCCAGCTCTGACAACCACATTATGAATCTACTCAGGAAAAACCCTGAAGAAGTCATGGACGCTGCAGTGGCTTCTGTAGAAAGAGCAAAAAGCTACTGCGAAGACGTTGAATTTTCTCCGATGGACGCTACACGAACAGATCCAGATTACCTGTTCAAGATGTTAGAAGCAGTCATAGATGCTGGGGCTAATACAGTCAACATTGCTGACACAGTCGGATATACCATACCGTCTGAATTTTCCGAACGCATAGAGGACATTAAGAAGAACGTCCCCAATATAGACAAGGCTGTCATGAGCGTTCACTGCCACAACGATTTGGGACTCTCCGTAGCAAATAGTCTTGCAGCGGTCAGATCGGGGGTTCGCCAAGTAGAAGGATGTATTAATGGGCTTGGGGAGAGAGCAGGTAATGCCTCGTTAGAGGAGATTATCATGGCTATTGAAACAAGAAATGATCTCTTTGATGTGTCTACCAATATAGATACTACCCAGATTTATAGGACAAGCCGACTCGTCAGTGATATCACGGGTTTTCCTGTGCAACCCAATAAGGCGATAGTTGGTGCAAACGCTTTTAGGCATGCTTCCGGAATTCACCAGGATGGCGTAATTAAGGATAGAAGCACATACGAGATTATTGATCCTAAAAGTGTTGGATGGCCAAGCAATTCGATTGTACTAGGCAAATTGAGTGGGCGTGCCGGGCTTAGGGCTCGCTTGGAGGAACTCGGATATAATTTAGATCAAGAAGAATTAAACGAAGTATTTGAGGCTTTCAAGAATCTTGCTGATAGGAAAAGAGAAGTGACTGATCAGGATTTGGAGTCACTTATGTCAACGAGGAGGAGGACAATCGATGTCCCGACTATATATGAGCTTACCCATGTTCAAGTTTCCACAGGAGACCATGAGGTCCCAACCGCAACGGTAAAAATTACCTCCCCGGAAGGAGACGAAGTAATTGACGCTGCCACAGGCACTGGACCGGTTGATGCTGTGTACCGTGCCATTAATCGTGTGATTGGTGTGGATAATCGACTTACGGAATTTCGAGTCGATGCGGTTACAGAAGGTATCGATGCTTTAGGAGATGTCACTATTCGCATTGAGAGAAATTCAGATGTTTTCGTAGGCAGAGGTAGCGACACCGATATTATAGTAGCCAGTGCTAAGGCTTATATGAACGCGCTAAATAGGGCGCTTTCTGTCGATTCAAGTCAAAATAAATAGAATTTCCCCATTCTCCCTCTAAATTAGTGTGAGACTAACTGGAGTATTCAATGGCACCGAGGACGATGTTTGAAAAAATATGGGACGCTCATATAGTCAAGGAAGAGACTGGGAAACCGTCGGTTCTATATGTTGATCTTCATCTGGTCCATGAAGTCACGTCTCCACAGGCTTTCGACGGATTGAGGATGGCCGGAAGAAGCGTACGCAGAACAGATTTAACGGTGGCGGTGGCTGACCATAACACCCCTACGTGGGATCTCTCGTTGCCCATCACGGATCCCATTGCCAAGCAACAATTAGACGCACTGTCCAGAAATTGCGAAGAATTCGGAGTGACCTTATATGACAGATTTAGTCCTTTGCAGGGAATCGTTCATGTTATAGGTCCTGAACAAGGTCATACCCAACCGGGAAAAACTATAGTCTGTGGCGATAGCCATACTTCGACTCACGGCGCTTTTGGGGCATTTGCAATAGGCATAGGTACTTCAGAGGTTGAACATGTGCTTGCTACACAAACGCTGCGTCAGTTCAAGCCAAAAACTATGGAAGTTAGGGTAGATGGCAAAATGCCTAGAGGTGTATCCGCAAAGGATGTGGTGCTAGCGATAATTGGAAAAATCGGGACCGCTGGTGCTACTGGCCACGTAATCGAATACACGGGAGAATTAATAAGGACGCTTTCAATGGAAGGCAGAATGACAATCTGCAATATGAGTATTGAGGCTGGGGCTAGGGCCGGAATGATTGCTCCAGATGAAACGACTTTTGAATATATGCGGGGCCGCGAGATGGTCCCCCATGGGGATAGCTTTGACCAGGCGTTAAAAGAATGGGGAAAGTTAGTTTCTGATAAAGGAGCAAAATATGACAAAGTTGTAGTTATAGATGGTTCAGAACTAGAACCACATGTAACTTGGGGAACCAATCCCGGCATGGTTACCTCAGTTACTTCTACCGTACCGGGGCCACATGATTACGAAGATTCAGGTGATAAGGAAGCTGTTTCAAGGGCGCTAGACTACATGGATTTAGAACCGGGAATGAAGATTCAAGACATCGCGATAAACAGAGTATTCATTGGTTCATGCACTAATTCTAGGATCGATGATCTACGGGCCGCCGCTAAAATTGCTGAAGGCAAGAGGGTTAGTGAAAATGTGTACGCAATGGTTGTACCGGGATCGAATGCTATTAAGCGTCAAGCAGAGGAAGAAGGACTTGATCAGGTGTTTAAAGACGCTGGATTTGATTGGAGAGAGGCCGGATGTTCTATGTGCTTGGGAATGAATCCAGATATTCTTGATCCTGGTGAAAGATGTGCCTCCACTTCCAATCGCAATTTCGAAGGAAGGCAAGGGAAAGGCGGTAGAACCCACCTCGTAAGTCCAGAAATGGCTGCTGCAGCGGCCCTTGAAGGGCACTTCGTTGATATAAGGGAATGGTAATTTAGAGAGAAGGTTATATGGATCCATTTGATAGTTTGAGCGGGGGAGTAGCCCCTATGAACCGAGTAAATGTCGATACAGACCAAATAATTCCTAAACAGTTTCTCAAGAGAGTGGAGAGAACAGGATTTGGTCAATTCCTTTTCAATGATTGGCGCTTTAAAGAAGACGGATCTGAGAACCCAGACTTTATCCTGAACAGGGATAAATACAAACATGCGACTATTCTGGTCAGTGGAAGGAACTTCGGATGTGGATCTTCCAGGGAACACGCCCCTTGGGCCCTACAAGACTTCGGTATTAGGTGCATAATTGCTCCGAGTTTCGCTGACATATTTTTTGCGAACTGTTTTCAAAACGGTATATTGCCGGTGGTTTTGCCAGAGGAAACCGTAAATCAAATAATTGGGAACTCTGAAAATGATCCCAGCTACAAATTAACGATTGATTTGGATGCTCAACGCGTTTGGGATGAGGATGAGGAGATAGTAGCGGATTTCGATATAGAACCTTTCAGACGGCACTGCCTTCTCAACGGCCTTGACGATATCGGGCTGACCTTGGAAGATGAGAATGACATTTTAGACTTTGAATCCAAGAGATCGGAACATGGCGGAATACTCTCCTTCTGAACATACCCCCACAGTAGACATCCACTGCCACATTATTCCTGGGGAATTCTGGAGGGCTTCAGAATCAGCTGACGGTTGGTTTGGTGCCAAAATTTCGACAAAGAACGGTAATTCTTTTATAGATACAGCCGACCGATTCGCAGGCCCAATAGAGCCTAACTGGCGTCTAAGCATCGACGAACGCATATCTCTTATGGAGTCGATTGGTGTTGATCGGCAAGTTCTATCAACACCCCCTTATTTTTTTAACTACCATCTTGATTCAAGAGATGGGAAGGAGTCAGCTCGAAGCATCAACGAGGAGTTAGTTTCTATAACCTCGGCCAGACCAGATAAGTTTGACGCCTTAGCGACTATCCCATTTCAGGATGTCGATTCTGCTATATCCGAATTGGAATGGGCGATGTCTAATGGGATGAAAGGTGCCGAAATTTGCACGCATGTTAATGGGATGAACTTTGACAATAGAGTGCTCTGGCCGTTATTTGAAGCGGCTGAGCAACTTGGTGCATTTCTTTTTTTTCACCCCCATGCTCCGGCTGGCGTTGACCGAATGAAGGATTATTATCTGGCCAATATCCTTGGTAACCCATTGGAGAATACGATCGCAATTGCAAGTATTATATTTGGGGGGCTTCTAGATCGGTATTCTGACTTGAAACTTTGTTTTGCTCACGGAGGTGGGTACGCTTGTTTCGGAGCGCCACGGATGAACAGAGGACATCTTGTAAGACCAGAGTCGCGCTTAAATACCAGTAAGGGCCCTTCCGATTATCTTAAATCTCTTTATTATGATTGCCTTACTCATGGATATGACGAACTCGAGTTCCTCGTGAATAAAGTAGGTGCCGACAGAATTTTAATGGGAAGCGATTTCCCATTTGATATGGGTTTGGATTCACCTGCAGAGTGGGTTGATGGTGCTACAAATCTTTCACCAAGCGAAAAGGATATGATCCTAGGCGCTAATGCAGTGCGGTTATTGGGACTCTAGTCTGTCACCTCCCTATTGATTTGATGGAAATGACTCAAGTCGTTTGATTGACCCCTTACGGAAGTTCATTCGCTACTGTGAATTTGGAATTCGGCGTCGGCAGCTTCAGTGGAGGTTGAGCTTCGAATCTCCTTAACCCTCCTTGATACCGTTCCTTTTAAGGTGTTCACCTCTCTAGAAATCGCTGAGCCGAAACGAGAGCTGTATTCACCTATGTTTCTGAATTTCTTATATCGGTTCTTCAATCTCCGTTTTCTGGGAATCCCCTGGAGCATCGCCAGTTCTTGAAGAATACCCCTCTTTAGTAACCTGGCAGTTTCGTGATGGTCCGTGTGGGCACCCCCCTCTGGTTCCGGGATTACCCGGTCAACGATTCCAAGCTCTTCGCAGTCGAATGCTGTCAATTTTAGCGATTCTGCGACTTCTTCAACCTTGTCTTCATCTTGATAAATTATCTCTGCAGCCTCTTCAGGTGATACAGCCGAATAGATTGCGTTTTCAAGCATAATTACTCTGTCGGTGGCGCCTAATGCGAGAGCTCCTGCACTGCCTCCCTCACCTATCACCGCAGAGAGGGTAGGCACTGATATCCCTGATATCATTGCCATAGTTGAGGCAATCGAATTGCCTAGCCCTCTGTTTTCAGCCTCCGCTGAGAGATTCGCTCCCGGAGTATCTATAAAGGATATAACAGGAAGTTCGAACTTCTGAGCAATTGAAAGCGCCCTCTGGGCTTTGCGAAAACCCTCAGGCATTGTGCGACCTCCTTTTCTATCAATATCAAAATTCCCCGGATGTCCTCGTTCTTGTCCTATAACGGTAACGGTTTGTCCCCCAATTTGGCCCAAACCACAGACAATAGAAGGATCATCACCGTACATCCTGTCTCCGTGAAGCTCTACGAAGTTATCCATCATTCTGGCCATGAGGTCCATCGAGGTCGGTCTAGATGTGTGCCTCGCTAATTGAACCGAATGCCATGCCCCACTAGGTTCGTAGGTTCTTGACACATTTCGGTTACCAGAAGATTTATAGATTCTAAATTCTTTTTGCAATAAATCGAGAAGTACAGATACGATGCCTTTTAATTCAGTCCTCTCTGCGACGGCGTCAACCAAACCGTGGTCGAGATGAGATTCGGATGTATGCGTGTTTTCCGCGAATGACCCCTCACTGCTTGTAATATTACTAATTGGGTTATAGCCAACTATAGCTCCAGGCTCAGCCAGTATGATGTCAGCAAGGTTTGCGAAACTCGCATAAGCCTGTCCGGTCGCAGGGTTAGCAAGTATTGAAATGTAAGGAACACCTTTCTCATTGAGGTGATTTGATGCTACAGATGTTTTTGCCATCTGCATCAAAGAGAGCACACCCTCTTGGATTCTTGACCCCCCACTGGTGACGACACTAATTACTGGTATCTTCATCTTTGCCGCTCGTTCGAACGCAAGAGATATTTTTTCCCCTACGACACACCCCATAGTGCCACCGAGAAATCCGAAGTCTAGGATTGCCAGCACGCAGGAAATTCCGTCTATAGTGCAAGTTCCGGTAACAACAGCTTCCGTTAATCCGGTTCGTTTTTGGTCGCTAAACAAACGGTCTTTGTATGATGTTCTTGATGAGAATGACAGGGGGTCTAACGAAACTAGGGATCTGTTAATTTCCTTGAAGGAGTCTTGGTCAGCTAGGAAGTCTATTCTTTCCCGCGCAGTCATGCTGTAATGGAATCTGCAAGCTGGACAAATTTTGTTGCGGATATAAAAGGCTGATTCTTCCAGACTTACATCGCAAACTAGGCAGAAGTCGCGGTCACTTGATTTGTAGGTTTCAGGAATTTCAGATCTGAAAGCTTTGGGGAATAGGCTGGAAATATAACGGACCATTATGAGATGTCCTGCAGATCGAAATTGATCGGTTCAAATTTAGCGGATTATAACATCCCGCGATTTGGACCCATCGCTCGTACTTACTATGCCCATATCTTCCAATTCGTCCATGAGACGGGCAGCACGAGGATATCCGATACGCAGGCGGCGTTGAAGCAATGAAGTTGATAACTTGCTGTGCCTCTGTGCGAGCTCTATGGCCCTGTCTACTAGCTCGTCTTGATTGCTGGTGTTATTTGTCGAACCAATTGCGGACTTATCTATAATCTCTTCCCCAGGATTGTGAAGTTCGATCTGGACTCTAGCTGCCCACGGTATATCTTTCCAATGGGTTACTATGCCGTAAATTTCTTCATCGGAAATAAACACGCTTTGTACTCTTGTTGGCCTTGTCCCGTCAATCGGTTGATAAAGCATGTCCCCACGTCCGAGAAGGCGCTCGGCACCTGTAGCGTCCAAGATTGTTCGAGAATCTACCTGAGATGTTACTCCAAAGCTTATTCTGCTAGGAAAATTGGCCTTGATTAGTCCCGTAATCACGTCAACAGATGGTCTTTGGGTCGCTATGATTAAATGAATACCAGTGGCTCGCCCTAGTTGCGCAAGTCTGCATATTGATTGTTCAACATCGAATGCAGCGGTCATCATCAAGTCGGCTAATTCGTCAATCGCCACAACTATATATGGCATCTTATCTCTTGGTCTTATTTGGTTATGAGCCTCTATATTTCTAACGCCGACTTCCTCCATTGTTCTATATCTATCCATCATCTCTCTGGTCAGACCCTTTAATAAATTCACGACTCGGTCTGTTTCCACTACAACGGGGGTTATAAGATGTGGGACTCCGTTGTATGGAGTAAGTTCAACTCTTTTAGGGTCGATCAACAGCATCTGGAGCTCTGCAGGAGTCCGTTCCATAATAAGACACGAGATTATTGCGTTCATGCAAACGCTTTTGCCGCTTCCTGTGGCACCTGCGATTAGGAGGTGAGGCATTCGGGTCAGGTCGAAAACGACTTCATCACCATCTGATCCTCTACCTAGTGCAACTGGGAGCATTGATTTCTTATTCAGTAAACGGAACGATTTACTTTTCATAACTCTTTTTAGGGAAACAATACTTGGACTCGGATTGGGAACTTCAATTCCCAGCAGCGATTCTCCCATCACAGGAGTCTCGATTCGCAGACTAGGAGTTTTAAGGGCGAGAGAAAGATCCTTTTCTCTTCTGAGTATGTTGTCTACGCTAACCCGAGTCTTTTCCTCTTGTTGAGCGACGATTTGTTTTCCTTTGCTGTCTAGCTTTGGGTTGCCGCTCTCATCTTTCACTCTAATACGTTTGTATTTTCGGACCCAACCTGGCTCTATCCCATACATGGTCACCGTGGGGCCTGGCCGTACCTTTGCCACTTCTATTTCAATTCTGTATTCGGCAAATGTGTTTTTTATGATATCTGAAGTAATTTGTATATCTTCACGACTTATTCCGCCTTCATCCAAATCATGAAGAATATCTGGATTTGGCTTTTCCCATCTGGTAGTAGTTGGTTTTACTGGATCTACTAAACTATTAACCTGGGATTGCTCGTTTAGAACTTCGGATGAACCAGTAGATTGAAAGTTTTCGGCTGATATTTCTTCTGAGGTTGCATCTTTCCAAAATCGATTAAATTTAGCCCCATCTCTTTCTATAACAGATTGTTGAGGGTGCTCAAAATCCCTCCTGCTATCGTTTATTCCTATTGTTGGATGTTCATCAATTGTGGTATCTGCTATGGTCTCTGAATCTGCAACAAAATATCCCATCCTATCCGCGCCTCGAACCCATTCTTCTTCCGACCGAGTGACATTTCCGTTGCTGTCCACCTCGACTTCAACTTTCATTCCCTCTATGTTGCCTATAATTTCGCTTTCCCTAATGTGTGGGGTGAGAATCTCCGGAGGCATGTCGGGCTCTTCTACTTGTCCCGCGTTAGGAAGTGCCGGAATTGATTTCGGGTTGTTGTTTTCTACATACATTTTTGATATTGCCCTAGAAACGGCGAATAATCCAAGATATAGGGTTAACGATATTGTTTTTATCAAATTTCCAAGACCCAAACCTAGCTTTGGTCTTATTATGATGGTCGAAAGTATCGTGATTATTAGGAGTCGAATCGTCGCTTGCAGGGTTCCCGTCCCAGATATAAGAATGCTGATGCGCCCACCAACAGGAACATCAAAAGATATGTTAGTCCATCCAGGGAACCCATTCTGGGGTATATAAAATGCGAGGGAACCCCATGCAGCTACGGTAAGTCCAATAACACCAAGAATAACTCGATAATGCTGCCTCAATAAGGGTTTGCCGTTTGCTGATCGGACAAGCCAAGTACAAACCGCTATCCAAATGCATACCAGTGATAAACCTAATCCACTCCAGGAAAGAAATAACTCTGTTTTACTAACAACAAAATGCCTTAGCGCATCAAAGTTTATGTACACCAAAATTACGATAGCCGACACAATAAGTATGCCAATAGCAGCTGCAATCTGTCTGAGGGTAATACCAAAGGCTGGAATTCTTATAGTTGGTGGTTTTGGACCTGGAACTCTTCTATTGACCATGCTAAACACCTATGAGGATAAACAATTCAGTCATCTGTGAATGTCCGATATTGCTATTATCGATAGTGACATATATTCGATAATTTCCGGGAATAAGAGGTGGATAATGATGACCCAAACACTTTCAGGAGTACGGATATAGGGAATTAAATGGTTCTTACGGAAGGAAGTACTACAGGCCTCTTTCTTGTCTCCTTATAGAGATGGGCTGAGATTGATTCTACAATCTTTGCTTCTATATCCTTTAAATCTTGTATGTTTAACCATTTTTCTTCTAGGGCACTTTGTACCATTTTCGAAGCGGATTGCAGGGATTCGTCCTCTTCCCCGTCGTTTTGAAACCCGATAGACGATAAAATCGGAGGCCCGACGAGGGAATTATGTTTCTTATCAATCACTATGTTTACGGACACAACCCCTTTATTTGACAGACTTCGTCTTTCAGAGAAAATATTACTTTCTGTACCCCAATAAGTTTTCCCATCGACATATCTCGTCCCTGAAGGGACAGTACCGGTGACCTTCGCTTCCTTAGACGTAATCTCAAGGACATCTCCATTTTCCATTACAAAGGTATCGGATTCGGATTGTCTCAGCTCGTAAGCTATCTTGGCATGCGCCTTAAGATGTCTGTATTCACCATGTACAGGAACGAAGTACTTTGGATTGGTAATGCTCAACATAGTTTTTAGTTCCTCTTTGCTCGCGTGACCGCGGACATGAACGGTGGCTATGCGGCTATAAATTACCTCTGCACCTCTCCGAAAAAGATTATCTATCGTCTTAGCCACATGTGTCTCGTTGCCCGGTATTGGAGATGACGAAAGGACTACAGTGTCGCCCTCTTGAATGGATATGTCTTGGTGGTTACCGTTTGCAATGCGAGAAATTGCTGACGTCGGTTCTCCTTGACTCCCTGTGGCTATTAGAATGGTTTTATTCATAGGAAGTTTGAGGGATTCCCTGATAGGAACCAGAACGTTGCCAGGGTCAGTAATATATCCTAACTTCAATGCCATTTTTACGTTATTATTCATACTTCGACCGATAACAGAAATTTTTCTGCCATTTCGGTACCCAGCATTAATGATTTGCTGTATTCGTGAAATAAGGGAGGCAAACGTGACAATCACCACTCTGCCCCTAGCATCGGAAATCACACGCGAAAGAGCCTCACCGACCACGGCTTCCGAAGGCGTATAACCTTCTATTTCAGCATAGGTTGAATCTGAACACAGGAGTAGGACCCCTTCTGTTCCCATTCTTGAGAGAAATGAGAAATCGGTTGCATTTCTATCCTGAGGCGTGTGATCAATTTTGAAATCCCCCGTATGAACCACAATGCCGAATGGGGTTCTCAAAGCTATTCCCATTGCATCAGGAATGGAATGACAAACTCTGAAAAACTCCACCGAGAAAGCACCTATCTGAAAAGGTTCATATGGATCGATAACATGCAGGCGTGCTTTTCTTAAAAGGCCAGACCCCTTCAGCTTTGATAAGATCAGCTCATTCGTAAGCATGGAAGAAAAAACGGGAGCGTCTATTTTGGATAACAGGTAAGGTAGTGCCCCTATATGATCCTCGTGACCATGTGTGATCAAAATAGCTCTAATCCGATCTGCATTTCGTTCTAAATATGTGATATCAGGTACTCCAAAATCCACACCTGGGATATCGGTTCCTGGGAATAACATACCGGCATCAATAACAATGATGTCTTTCCCCATTTCAATAACCATCATGTTTTGCCCGATCTCGCCTAGGCCTCCTAGGGGGATCACTTTGAGTGAAAAGGGAGCGGTTTCAGGATGGGAAGTGTTCAATCAAACAAACCTAATTGTTTCTCCTGTATGTTGCCGACCTCGGAAACATCTGACTCTCTTTTTCTTTTGAAACCTAGCACCAGTTCTGGCAGCCTACGGAAGTCTTGTTTCAGTCTTGGAAGCAAACTTGGGTTATAGAGCGCGGCAGCTGGATGATACATTGGGAATACGTTACATTCTTTCCAACGGCGCGGCACCCCTCTAGCTTTGCTTAGAGGGGTGCCAGGGAAAAATTTTCCGAATGAAAATCTTCCGAGCGTTACGATGACTGCAGGATCAATTGCTAATATCTGGTCGTCGAGATAACCGGAACAAGAATTGAGCTCGTCATTATGTGGGTCACGATTATCGGGCGGTCTACATTTGACCATATTTGTAATAAAAACCTTCTTTCGGCTTAATCCTATTGACTGTAATAATTGCTCCAAAAGGTTCCCAGCTCTTCCTATGAAAGGGATACCTTGTTGGTCTTCGTTATAACCGGGGCCTTCACCTATAAACATAATTCCAGACGAAGGATCTCCATCACCGGGTACGGTCAATGTTCGAGTTTGGGAGAGTCGACAAGAACTGCAGGTGGATATTTGTGACGCGAGATTGATAAGTTTGCTATTTAGGCCTGTAGAATCCAAAGGAGAAGGCAATGTCCCCAAAAAGTCGGTTATTGAGTCTGACTGCTAGGTCAAAGCGTAACAGTGAGATAGAGTAGGGTCAATCACTCACGTTAGCTATTCCCTCAGCTTTATAATCGAAATGCACCAATTCTTATACGTCGAAAAGATGTAGAACATACAAATAATTAGGAAGGTGATTATAGGTGAAAGATAGAGTCGGCATTTTGGGATATCCCCTCTCCCATTCCATCTCTCCCACCTTTCAGCAAGCTGCGTTTGATCACTTAGGGATAGATATTGTTTATGAATCGTGGACAGTGAGCCCGCAAGATTTACCGCGTAAGGTTAATGAACTCCGTTCTCACCGTTTCCTTGGAGCCAATGTAACTATTCCCCACAAAGTATCTGTATTGGATTTACTGGATGAAGTCGACCGTGTCGCAGAAATGATCGGTTCAGTTAATACAATCTTGAATCGAGAGGGAAATCTCTTAGGCTATAACACAGATACTACGGGATTAATCAGATCACTTAAGGACCATGGAAATTTTTCACTTGAGGCTAAAGATGTTCTAGTTATTGGAGCTGGAGGAGCTTCTAGGGCAGCGGTATTCGCCCTTTTGCATGAGGGCGTCGCATCAGTAGTAATTGCTAACAGGACATTGGAAAAGGCAAGTAAGCTGGCTTCCGAACTTGATCGGGATTTTAATGTGCGTGCGATTCCATTTTGCTATGAAGAATTGTCTTTTAATGCAGCAGAAAGCGAGCTCATCATTAATTGCAGTTCTATGGGCATGTTGAATGGTTTCGCAGAAGGGGAAACCCCTCTAACTGCCGAGCAGATCCCCTTGAATTCCTTAGTTTGTGACATGGTATATAACCCGACCAAGACCCCTCTTATGAAGGAGGCGGAGAAAGCAGGTGCCATGACACTTGGAGGTCTTCCCATGCTCATTTATCAAGGAGCAGAATCGTTTAATATCTGGACGAGTAAAGAAGCCCCAATTGATGTTATGTTTAACTCGGCAAATAAAGCTCTTGGACTCTAGATTTCGCTATCCTGAGATCTTCGCTGAAATTCATATAGTTTTGTGATTGCCTCTAAAGGAGTCATCGACATTACGTCCAGCCGCTGGAGTTCCTTTATATATTCTGGGATTTCCGCCAAGAGTGATAATTGGACGCCTCCTGAATGATTATCTTCAAGAGAAATTAATTCACTTTCTTTATCCTCTAGATCGCGAAGTACCTCCCATGCCCGGTTTATTATTGTGCCTGGCAATCCTGCCAGTCTTGCCACATGGACTCCGTAGCTTTTATCAGCACCTCCTGGCATTACACGCCTGAGAAATATGACATTACCGTCATTTTCTGTAACCGACACATGAAAATTTTTAACTCGGGGCAAATTATCTGAAAGATCAGTCAACTCATGATAATGGGTTGCAAATAGTGTTTTGCAACCCAATTTGGGATGATTATGAATATATTCGGCCACAGACCGTGCTATTGCCAAGCCATCGTAAGTGCTGGTTCCCCGGCCTATTTCATCCAAAATAATGAGTGAATTATGAGATGCTTGGTTTAATATGGATGCAGTTTCTACCATTTCTAGCATAAAAGTGGATTGTCCCACAGTGAGGTCATCTTGGAGGCCAACCCTGGTGAATATCCGATCTACGACCCCAATTACTGCAGATTTAGCTGGTACGAAACTACCTATCTGCGCCATTAATGTAATTAGGCCTACTTGCCTAAGGTACGTAGATTTTCCTGACATATTGGGACCAGTCAGAATGATCAGCTGCATATCCTTAGGATCTAATATAGTATCGTTTGGTATATAAGATCCAATGTCCACGATGCGCTCGACTACAGGGTGTCTTCCTGCTTCAATTACTATGCGGCCCTGATTGTTTAACTCGGGCCTCACATATCCTTTTTCACTAGCCACGGTGCCGAGAGAATCGAACACATCTATCATGGCGGCCGCCTCTGCAGATTTTATCAAACCTTCCGTTTCGAGTGAGACTTGATGACAGATCTGGTTAAAGATTCTAGTTTCGACTTCTTCTATCCTATTTCTAGCACCCAGTATTGCCGCTTCGAGCTGTTTCATTTCGGGAGTAATGTACCTTTCGCTCGCAACAAGCGTTTGCTTACGAATGTATTCTTCGGGCACGAGGTCATCGTTAACCCTGCTTACTTCTATGAAATATCCAAAAACTTTGTTATATCCAATCTTTAGCGATCTAATTCCGGTCCGATCTCTTTCTGAAGATTCCATTGTTGCCATGGAGTCCTGGGCTTTAGCCACTTCATTTCGGATAAGGTCAAGTTCCTTAGAAAACCCCTCTTTTATAGTATTTCCGTCACCTGGATAGAGAGGAGGTTGGTCAGTGAGCGATGAAGATAACAGTGCAGAGGTTCTAGAATTGTTAGAAAACTTGTTTAGGATCTCATCAATTTTCCAAGAATCATCGCATTCGCCTAATAACTGAATCATTGCTGGGACTACACGTAAACTTTTGGAAATGCCCGAAAGATCTCTCGGTGTAGCATTTCCGTTCAAAACTTTGGTGGAAAGACGTTCAAGATCCGACATTGACTTCAAAAGCGAAGTCATTTTGTCTCGCCTTAGCGGGTCAGTTGAAAACCAATCAACCGATTCCTGCCTTTCGATCAACTCATCTAGGTCAAGAAGGGGTTGGCCCAGCCAACGCTTCAACATTCGCCCCCCCATTGGCGTAGAAGTTCGGTTGAGAATTGAAAAAAGAGAAGCTTCTTTAGAATCCCATCTTCCACCAACAAAAAGTTCAAGATTCCTACGCGTTTGCTCATCAAGGATCATAAATGACTCTGCCGAATAAGTTTGGAGCGAAGTAATTCCCGCTAAAGCTTGATTTTGATGGTGTCTGATATATTCGATAATTGCGGCAGCTGACTGGATCGCCAGAGGTAACTGTTCGCACCCATAAGGTTGGAGGGACTTAACTTTAAAATGAGTCATAAGTATGTCATTCGACCAACGAGGATGGAATTGTTGTTCATCCACTCTAGTTATTGTGAGTGACCCGTCCATTATGATTTCGTTTGACCAGGTTTCAGCTAGGATTAACTCCTTCGGTGCCAGCCGATTAATTTCGGAATTCACACGAGATAAGGGAATTTGTGTCGCTGCAAATTCCCCTGTTGTTATATCCACATATGCGATTCCCGCGTTACTGTCTCTTACTACAGCTGAAGCCAAATAATTATTACTACCTTGCTGCAAGAGACTTTCTTCTATTATTGTCCCGGGCGTTACTATCCTTACTACTTTTCTATCAACAATGCCCTTACTAGTTGTAGGGTCACTCACTTGTTCACAGATAGCGACTCTGTAACCGTTCGCAACTAGTCGAGCCAAATAACCTTCTAAAGCATGGTAAGGAATTCCTGCTAAAGGTATCCTTTCTCCTTTTCCCATTTCCCGTGAAGTCAAGGCAATCTCAAGTTCTCGAGCTAGGACTTTGGCATCATCGTCAAAAGTCTCGTAGAAATCGCCCATTCTAAAGAGTAGGATCTCTTCCTGATGCTTGGATTTAATATCTAGATATTGTTTACGTGCTGGGGTAGTCATATGTAGTCAAGTCAAGTTTCTGATTTCACACCATCTTTTTCGAACCCGTATGCACTCATGCCCTATGGCGTGAAACATAAAAGGCCCGCTATGTGGCGGGCCTTGTTTAATGGGAATAGAAATGTTTCAGTCGTCCTTCCAGAATCGCTCTTCTAGGAATTCGAATCCCAATGGAGTTACTTTCTCCCTAACATCTTCAATCATCCCTGGATGTCCGCACGCATAGACCATAGTATTTTCAATGGAAAGACCAAAATCCAGAATCTTAGTCTCTACGATATTGTTTACCCTTCCTTTGTCGCCATCCCAGCTAACATTCTTGGCTTCATCAGGTCTGCTGACTGTCGGCACAAATGTAACTAGTTCGGGTTGTTTCGCGGAGATATTCATGAATTCTGTATCGTAAACGAACTCATCTGAATAACTAGCACCCTCCAAAATGTAGAAGTGATGACCGCTTCTTCCAGCATTGATGTAATCACGTATGAAACTTACATAGGGCACTACACCAGTAACTGTGGCGACAAGCAATTGGTTCTGCTTCTCTTCTTTAAATGTGAATATACCCTTTGCACGTGGCCTAATCGTAACTTTATCTCCCTCACTAAGCCCCCACAGGATAGGAGTCAGCACACCACCTTCTTCAACCGGCACCAATTCAATGAATAGTTCTATGAGCTCTTCGTGAGGAGCAGAAGCAATCGAATAAGCCCTTTCCACGCCATCATGACCAATAGTGCAGTATTGTCCAGGTTTGAAGCTGTAGCCATCCGGCTTTTCAATCCATACAAGCGTGAGGTCTTCAGTATGGTCTTCTCTAGCTACAATCTCGACTTCAGCAAGGGGAGGCCTTTTAAAGGTCCTCTTAGTAGTCATGGAGACTCCTATTGATTCTTCTCCAAAATATCATAGTTCTTCTCAACTCTTACTCGTCTCAGCCTTAAATCGTCTAGTCTCATCATCGGATCTTCCGAATTGTCCGAAGTCAGACCCTCAACAAGGCTTCCAAACAAGCTAGTAGATGCCACCATTCCTCTGTGTAGACCATTCAGGTATGCATTCCCAATCAATTCAAAATCTTTTCCGATGATTTTGACGCTGTCCCCGTCAGATATTCCAGCGATATTCGCATCTTCTGTATTCATTTCAATTACTTCGGTTCTAGTGATAGCGTACATTTCGTCCACTGTATCAATTGAGGCATCTCTATCCGGTTGATGAAGTACTCGCCCTGGGGCGTAAATAATCGGGTACTCAATATCTTGTTCATCTGAATTATCAGAAACAACCTGTGAGTCTAGCGGAGAGAACGAATATTTTTCTTGTACTTGCGGTTCCCATATTTGGCCTTGTCTTTCTATTATGTTGGGCTCAAGGTTTCCATAGGGAGCTATCGTGGCTAAGATTTCTTTAAATACATCTGATGAGTCACTATATTTGAAGTTTTCGTTTCCAAGCCTACTCGCCAGATTGGCTATTACACGCCACTCTTCGTCAGCATCTCCAGATGTTCCAATAGCTTTCCTCAGTTTGTGTACGCGTCTTTCAATATTGGTGTACGTCCCAAATTTTTCTGCAAATGTCTGCGAAGGGAACACAACGTCGGCCTTTGACGTCACTTCACTTTCAAAAACCTCATGCGATATTACGAATTCAGCCTTGTCCAAAGCCCCATATAGATCTCCACACTGTCCGTTTCCGAACGTTGCGTTATCTCCTATGATATGTACAGCTTTTACTTTGCCTTCGGCTATCGCATTGGCAATTTCTCTTACTCCGATCCCGACATGACTTAGTTTGGCATACCCGGGTCCATGATCAGGGACGCAACCTACATCTCTGGATCCTTGCTGATTGGCTCCGTGGAACAAAGGGTACAAGCCTGAAGATAGTTTTCCCACATTACCGGTAACTAGTGAGAGATTAACGATTACCTTCACGCAGTTCAAACGTTGATCGGGGCTTAATGTGTCTAGAGAATATAACGTTGAAGAAGTCTCGGCATTAGCAAACAACCGCGCCGCTTCTCGAAGAGAGTCTTGTGGTATGCCGGTAATCTTTTCTACACGCGCTAAATCGAATTCCCATACTGAATTACGAAGCTCCGTAAACCCGATACAACTATCCGTAGAGAATTCGTGATCCTCTAGTGACTCGTCGATAATTGTGCGAATCATTCCGCCGAGTAGAACTGACTCCGAATCAACTCTAGGTCTCAGCCATATATCGGCGTAACGTGTAAGCTCTGTCTCCCTTTGATCGATGACTATCAGCTTAGATCCTTTAGACACAGCTTGTTTTATTGGGACTGCTAAGACATTTTGATCTTCAGTTATGTTAGACGAAACTACAAGAATGCATTTCGAATTCAGAAGTTCCCATGCCTTTGATGTGGATCCTTGCAAGCCAATCATTGCCTCGAGAGGTTGTACTAGTTCGGGTCGAGTATTTGAAGCGACGTCTACATTGGCCGATCTCATGACTTCACGTGTAAATTTTTGGGCTACGAAATTGTCTTCATTAGTTCCTCTGTCAGATGCGATTAAAGCGTACTCGCCATTTCTGTAGGAGCCCAACCGTTCCGCTGTGTAATCAAGAGCTTCGGGCCAAGAGGATTCTTTCAGTTGCCCGTTTATTCTTATCAAAGGTTTAGAAAGTTTACTTCTGCTATTTACGAAGTCTAATCCGAACTTACCCTTGAAACAGGCCATTCCACGATTGGCCTCTGCTTGTCTATCTGGGATCGACCGAATCACCTTGTTTCGTTTGTTGACATCTAGGTCCAGTTGGCATCCTACGGGGCAATGGGGACAAGTGGTGGATATTTTTTTAGAAGCTTTATCCCATTTGTAGTCTCTTTCTACTAGGGCTCCTGTTGGACAAACATCAATACAGGCTCCACAGAATTCACATCCGGATTCTAATAACGAAGTACCTTGAGCAGTTCCGATGATGCTTCTTCCTGAGCGATCTTTCAGAGTGATGGCCCTATCACCCCTAACCTCATCACATGCTCTGACACACCTAGCGCAAACTATGCAAAGGTTCATGTCCATATCCCAATAAGGATCCTTTACATCAAGAGGCAGATGGCGATTATTGTAAGTAAGAGGAGTGGTCAACTCCATTTCCATATATCGAACCGTATCTTTTAATTCGCAACGCTCATTTTTGGGACATGTGACGCAGCGGTCATTGACTGTAACGTGACGAAGGCAAATATCAGTTGGGCCACACAGGTCTATTCTGTGGCAATTCAGGCAACCATGAGGATGCTCTGAAATGAGTAACTCCATAATACCTTTGCGAAGAGACACTAGTTCATCCGTATTAGTCTCTACCCTCATGCCTTCAGATACTGGTGTCGTACAAGATGCTGGACTTCCTGGTAGTGGCCGATAAGACCCATCTGGTGTAGGTGCTTCAGCTTTGACGACACACATGCGGCAGGCACCGTACGGTTTCATGCCAGGATAGTAGCAAAGGTATGGGACGTACATACCGTTATCCATAGCCGCTTTGATTATAACGCTGCCTGGATCTGCCTGTACTTCCAAACCATCGATTGTTAAGTTGATTTTATCCGCCATCTCAATCTCCCGAAACGATGTCAGTTGCGTATGGCCGGGTGCTGCGAGGAACTATCTTGGGATTATTACAGCTTCCCGTCAGGCATTTCTTATCTTCTATGTGTGAGCGAAAATCTTCTTCGAAATGAGTAATGGCTGATCTTATTGGTCCGAACCCCAACTGTCCGTGACCGCAGAGCGAACCTGCTTCCATAGTTCCTCCAACGCTTTTCATAAGATCCATGTCCCCCGGTCTGCTATCAAAATTTGAAATTCTTTCAACAATTTCCAGCAAATGCTCCATACCTAGCCTACATGGGAAACACTTTCCACAGGATTCAAACTGGCAAAAAGCTACGAGGATTCTCGTTAAATCCACAGCACACACTTGGTCACTGCCAACTATAATTCCTCCGGATCCGAATATGGCGCCTGCCTCCCTCATTTCATCGAAGTCAATGTGAATGTCTCTGCTGTCTGCTCCCAGTACCCCACCAAGTGGTCCACCAGTTTGTAACAACTTGAGCTCTCGTCCACCGGAGACCCCTCCTCCAAGATCATCCACGACCTGACCCAGAGTCATTCCCATAGGTACCTCGTAAAGACCAGGGTTGTTGACATCGCCAGTCAGGCAGATGATCGCAGTTCCTGTACTTCGGTTTACTCCAATAGAGGAGAACCATTCAGCTCCCTTTGAGATTATTTCGGGTGCGTATGCGAGTGACTTTACGTTGTTAATGTTGCTAGGCTTTCCCCATACCCCAAATGCAGCCGGAAAAGGCGGGCGATTTCGTGGCATTGCTCTATTACCTTCCACCGCCTCCATCAAGGCCGTCTCTTCACCTGCCACATAAGATTCTCCTGTAAGTGCTACCTCAATATCGAAGCTAAAATCAGTGCCGAGTATATTTTTGCCCACCAAGCCGAATTCATAGGCCTGTCTAATTGCTTTCTCTGTTCTGTCTATAGGACCATTATGCCCGTGGCGGATAAATACAATTCCATTGGAGGCGCCTGTTGCATATCCGGCTATCGCAAGGCCTTCGATTAATGTGTGTGGGTCGCTTTCCAGAATCCCTTTATCGTTATAGGCCCCGGGATCTCCTTCTTCGCAGTTGCATAAAATGTATTTCACCGGTCCAGGTGACCCGACAAGAAAACTCCATTTGACTCCCGTTGGAAATGCGGCACCGCCTCTTCCTCGTAATCCTGAATTTTTGATCTCTTCAATCACATCGGAGGGTTCCATTTCTGTGAGAGCTTTGTAAAGACCGCTGTAGCCATCATTAGCTATATACTGAAGGATATCTGATGGAGCAATATGCCCCGCGTTTCTAAGAGCTATCCTATTTTGAAGAGAGATTCCCGGGAGTGTTTCTAGGGATGGTTCATTTCCCACAGGATTTTCATCACCGAGATACCCTAAAACAAGATCTTCTGGAAGGGAATCATTAATTAGATATGAATCGATTATTGTCTCTACGTCATCCAGGTTGACATTCTTGAAGAAAATCCGAGGACGTCCGTGCTTTTTTATATCTACTAAAGGTTCCGCATAGCACAGCCCAATGCAGCCAACCTCATCTATATTTGCTTTGACCCCTCTCTTCTCTAAAGTGCCACGCAAGACTTCTTCCACCCGAAATGCCCCTGAGGCATGACCACACATGGCGCTACCGATTCTGATAAAAGGAACCTCTCCATTTACCAAACGGTTCCAATGTTCGTCAGCTTTTTGTTTCAGCTCTGAATAAGTTTTTTGAACCAACTGTGTAAGATCACCCCGTGTAAAAGTTGTTATAAGTGCTACTACTTTTTTGGTTGTTCCAATAGCGATTTAAGCAATGATGAAATATTTTCAACATTTACTTTTCCATATAGTTCATGATCAAGGCTTATTACAGGGCCTTGGGAGCAAGCCCCGAGACAAGTGTTAAATCTAAATGAGGCTCCACCGTCTGCGGTTTCCCCTTCCGATTCTAGTCCAAGCTCATCTAGTACTTCCTTTACGATTTTTGCTGCTCCGAGTAGATGGCAAGTAGGACCCCAGCACACTTCCACTGAATGGTCACCTGGAGGCTTGAATCGGAAATTAGGATAAAACGATGCAACTCCAAATACGGAGTTAGTGGAGGTACCCATGGACACTGCTACCTCTTCAACTGCCTCATCTGGGATATATCCAACTTCATCTTGTATAGCAAGAAGGGAGGATAATACCGTGACAGTAGGCCTTTTCTGGGAAACAATCGCCTCTCGCACTCGTTCCCGAAGGTTGTCACTATTGACAGTCAAAGAGGGCACCCCGCACCTTTGTAAAAATCATCACAATGATAGCATAGGGTCTACCTCTGAACAATTCAGTTAAGCCTTAGGTTTTCGTCGGCCTTCAGAGCTATTTCGCGGCCCATTTTTACACTATAATTGGTGCCCCGATCTTCCGGATACACTTGTGTCGTGTTGGCGAGATAAAGATTATCGATGCCAGTCTCATGTGGAGGCATTCTGGATGAGTAATAGGCACCTACAATAGGTTGGGCCCCATCTATTCGATGGTGATGATAATCGAGTATCCAATTCCTATCGAAGCTAGGATTTATTTTGGATATATGAGGTAGGTAGGCATCTAGAAGTTCATCAGAATTCATTCTGTAGTATTCGTTATCAGGAGTAAGGTAATTGGATAAGTAAACTATATGATTTCCGTTGTAGTGTGATGCGCCTATAAGATTCGTGTGCTCAATCACACCAACAAAAGGGATCGACCTATCTGCAACGTTAAGCCAATAAATATTGGAAAGCGGCCTGTCAAGCACTAAAATCAATAGGATAGCTGACATGTAATCAACGCTTGTTAATTTTGCTCTGTATTCTCCCGTTAAGCCTTCTGTGATTTTCTCGAATATATTCGAAGGGGTTGAGGCAATGACAGCGTCAAATCTTTCAAATATGCTTCCCTCACCAACTTCCATTCCTTGTACCTTATTATGGCTAGTCCTAATTTTTGAAATGGAGGTATCCAAATGTATTTCAGTGCCTTGTGAAATAGCTCTTTCACCGAGTCTATCGAAGAATTCTTTGAAGCTGCCGATAGGGTAACCAAGCATTTCCTTTCCAATACCTTTCCTTGATGCGAATCTGGTGTTCATTTTGCCCCATACCCACGCCATCCCAACCTCGCGATAGTGTTCTTCTCCGAATTTGCCTCTTAACATTGGTTCCCAAAAAGATTCAAATACTCTTCTATTTACATTCTCTCGAAACCACTGAACCGCTGTGAAACCCTCGACGGTTTTCCAGTCTTTGATCCTCTTTATCTTCAATGCTGATAAACCCAACTTGAATCTGTCTGTGAAGGAAAGAGGACGGTATTTCAATAGGTCTAATGGTGTGACGAAGTCGTAGATTTTTCCTTCGAACAATGTTCCAACCTTTGATGGAAACCAGCCTATCCGATTTCCAAGTCCAATTTCTTCGCAAAGATTGATAATGTCTAGGTCACTGGTGAACCAATGATGGTAACCTCTTTCAATAGGCACGTTGCTGACATTGAATGTAGAAGCATGGCCTCCAAGAAATTTGTCTCTCTCGTAGATTTTGACCTCATGGCCCCATTTTGAAAGATCATAAGCTGCTGCTAGACCTGTTGCCCCAGCTCCAATTATTCCAATCTTCATCCTAATTTACTCTCCGTCTGCCGTTGTCCTAATCTACAAGCGGATTGGCCTTTCGTCGTGAGAGAGACAATAGACTTAAACCATTTGCCCACAGAAACATTTGCCCGAGAGCGATTATAGGGATGAGAAGGCAAGCATGTGTTAGAGCAGCGAACGCGGCCGCATCTGGCCTACTTACCGTTCCGTGAGGCATTAACACAAGTGATTCCCGTGCAATAAGTTCGAAAAGTCCAAGGCCCCCGGGTGCCGCTGGAACTGACGAACCAATATTGGTTATTCCCGTTACAAGAATTGATGCAGATACCATGGCCATCATTCCTTCGAATTCGCTATGTATATCCAAACTTAATGCAACAAAGAAAAAGAGAAAGGATTCCGCTATCCACACTGGGAGTGACAGTGCAAGAACTTTTGTTATTGCACTAATGCTATTAAGAGACTGCAAACCATCAAGAACTTTTGATGAAGAATCTCTTAGCATATTTCTTATGCGTATTGAAAGAGGTTCCGAAACTTTGTAAATGATTCTCTCTGTCCTGTTTCTAAATAACGAGGCGGCCACAAGTGCTGTGAACATACCAAGGAATGGCAAAACGAAAAATATAACGATGATGCTTTCAGCGATGTTTGAGACAGTTGAGAATCCAGACAAAGTTTCATCAAGGGGCACGAATACAGCGGTAACACCAATTAGGAATAGAAGAGCTATAGAATCGCTAACCCTTTCAACAAGTATGGTACTAATTCCCGTGGTCGTACTAATTCCCTCACGCCTATTTAAGTAGTAACTTCTGACTAGCTCACCGATTCTAAAAGGAAGAATGTTATTTGCCATATATCCGACTACGACAACGGGTAGCAATCGTGACGTCTTGATTTGTGTATTTGTTAACAGTAGGAATCTCCACCTAATAGTGCGAAACCATATGCTTGCAAAATATGCTGCTAGACCAAGGATCAGATAAAAGTGATTTGTTCTTTTCAGAGACGAGATCATTTGAGTAAGGTCTGTAGTCCAGAAAAAAAGAAGTAAGAGCGCAATTCCGAATATTACAGCAGTTAGAAAACGAACCACTACTAACTCCTCAGTTGGTTACTACGGATCTGAACGAACGTTTTCTGATAACAATTTCAACTGTGGAAATCCCTCCCGAGTGTAAAGATATGAATCCTCACTGCCGATGTTCTTGGCGACACCTTCTCTGTTAAGCCAGTATGATGCAAGTCTTTTCCAAGCGGCAAAATCTGCCAAACTTCCGAGAACCCTCACTATGCTCACGTTTCGGTAAGTGTATTCCGGAAACCACCATCTGTGAGGAATGCGTTTCGGTTCTAAATAATCCCTGGAATAAGCTTTGTCTGCAGCTTCATGATTTTTTGAATGAACTAGTATTACCTTCGAGGTCGGGTCACCTGTGTTTGATCCCGAATTATAAGTAGGGTATCCAACATTTTCGTAGTGTCTTAAGTACCAAGACCAAGGCCATGTGAAGCCGCTAGTCTGATCAATCTTAATAGGTAATCTTCTCCCATCCCCAGTACGTTCTCCCATTTCCTTGATTCCTGTCATTACTGTTTTGAGATCGGGAGAAGTCTGTGTATACACGATCATCTCGACAGGGATGTCGCTGTTGACGTAGCTAGCTGTGACCGATGTTCGTAAAGTCAGCGCTGCAAGCAGCGCAACCGATCCTATTAAGAGTAGTATCACATGCGGCCTATATGTTTCTTTCAATGATAGCTTTACCGTCAGATAAAACCCGCTACCTACTAAAAGGATTAATGCTAAAGGAATTGCAGTTGAAGCTGGTTCACCAATATTCCCCCAGTATTCGATTACCGCCCAAGCCAAAGTTGTTATTAGACCGGGGGTTAATAAGGTAATTATCATCCCAATTTTCGAAATCGAGTTCCATTTTATACACTCAATTATTTTTCCAAGAAAGCGACCCGATAAAACGATAATTGGTAATGAGATATTTACCAGCAACCATGGCATTTTCTCGCTTGCCATGGTGTATACAACAAAAGTTGCGATTGACCAATAGACGAGAAAAAGACTGAATTTTTCACGAATCCTTAAATAGTAGATACTAGCGATAATTGCCACTAAGAAGGGTAGATATTCGTAAAGTGGAGTAATCATCAGATAATAGTGGATCGGCTGTGCCCCGCGAGCTTCACCTTGTTGAACTACCCAATATCCAAGTGACTGCCAGATGCCAGATCGTATTCCGTCCCCCAAATTGGTCAAAACCGTCGTGTATATGAGAATCCAGAGTGAGTAGAAAATGACGGCGCATCTCCACCAGACGGTCCAGCACCATTTGAAGCCGACATAGCAGGAGACTCCTAATAATCCGGCCACAATCACTGACGCGATAACTTTTCCACCTCCAACTGGCATGCCGATATTGCCTGTCGCACCTACGAGAGTTAAATTCGACCAGCTAAGCAACGGACTATTCTGTAATATGCCGGCGAATGCCGACCATTGGGGGAGAGTTAGCGTACTTAGCAGTATCAGGGCAGATAGGTAAGCGGGGATGGTCGACTTACTTATTCCCTTCCCTGAAGATGTTGCCTTTTTAACAAGGCGTACATATAACTGTGGGTAAGTTGTGAAGTCTAACTTTGTATCCTCTATCGTCTGTTTCCAGGTTTCATGCAGAAACCTGATAACCAAATATAATCCTAACAATCCTGTGACCAGAAAGGCTGTTTCTTTGGTACCAAAGCACAATGCTAAAAGTGCCGACATTATATAGAGATACTTATTGTTTTTGGTTGCTAGATAATTCCATAGTGTGATGACCAATCCAAACGTGAATACCGCCATTATTATGTCGTTTCGAGCAAACCGGCTGAAATAAAGCATTGCTGGAGATATGCAGAGCATTGAGGAGGTGAATATAGCGCCAAATTTCCCCAGATAACTTCTGAATAATATTGGCATTACAACTAGAACGGTTCCTATTACTGCATAAAACACTCTGGCATTGAAGTCACTGTCGCCGAGGAGAAAAAATATGCCTGCTGTGATCTCCATTTGTAAGGGGCCATGCATCATTGGGTTGTGTATCAAACCCATTCCCTCTGAAAGTTGCCATGAATAAAAAGCGTGCAAACTTTCGTCATGATGCATAGCTCTACTGCCAAGGTGAAATAATCTTAGAGCTAATGCTAATAATGTCAGCAGAAAGTATGCACCTACTTCTGCAAACGACAAATCAAATTGTGAAATCTTCAACTTATGTTTTATTAAGCGAGAAAGCACGTTAGTCACTGAGCCTGTATATTCGGACTCCCTGTGAATCCCCAAATACAATCGATCCCATATCGTCAAATTTATTTATCCCATCTTCGCTGTATGTTGCCGTTTCCCGAGGACCTACGAATACATACTTGACGCCATAGTTTTGTAAAAGCCTTTTCGCTAATTTTAGGTCGTTCGTTTCATAAATAGTCTTTACGTGTACGTCTCTTTCCTCAAGCTCGGGGATGTCTCCTCTCCACTGCTTCTGGTGACCCGGCCAGTTGAATATGTTGGGTACACCGCTGCTCCGAGAAATTATTCCGGCGTCTCCCCATTCGCCAACCGCCTCCAAAATTCCCTCTTGGGGGGTAATATTCTTTCTGACAAATTGAACTGCTTTATAGATCTGAGGGTTCTGTTCCCTTAAAAAAATGAGTCCGTCGAACGATTCGTAAGGTGACTCAGCTGCTTTTGTTGCCATAGCGGCAGGTACGAAATAAAATCCTGCTAGCACAATCACTGTCGTTACCGTAACGTAAAATCGTGTTAATAGTCTCTTCTTTCCCAACGAAGATCGTAAAGTTTGATACCAAAAATGTGATGAGTAGCCCGAGCAGATCGCTAGAAGAAGCCAGGCCTGATAGTGAAGTTTAAACACCGTGTTCATACGATTGCCATAAATGTCTCCGATATAAAAAAGTTCGGGTGTGAGAATAAGCAGAAGTCCAAGTGAGAACATATATAGGGAAATCACGCGACCCGAAAGTCCTTCACTGATCGCTTTTGAAGTGGCGGTCAAACTTGAAATAAATATAAGTATGGTTAGAGGTACCGGGAACCAAATCATGCCTGGCCCACTGGGTTCAAAAGAGTTGAAAAGAGAGAATCGAATTGCCCACGGAGCTAGTGAAATTACGAGGGCGGAAGCTAAAGAAATTTTCCATTGATTGTATATTGGCAATCTCCAAAACTCGGTCAGAGCGTGAGGCACTGTTAGGGCGAGTAGGGGCGCCCAGATTATCAGGGCGTGCACTAATCCGGTTTGAATTGGAGCGGGATAGACTCCAGTTATTGAACTCTTGAAAGTCAAAAGGTATGGAGAAATAAGTAATAGGGCAAGAATGATTATCCCTGCGCAGATAATTAACGGAGAGAAAATGTTGATTTCTTTTTTTGCCAGAGCTCTGATTACGTGAACCGAAATAAGGATAGTAATAAGTAAAGGTATGCACCACATGTTCATGAAAATAGTCGTAGCTAAAGAAATGGAGATGGCAATTGCCAGGGTGATGCTGCCAATATCCAGGCCTGAGAACCTCTTCTTCCTTGCTGCGACGAGGATTAAACCTAGGAAGGTAACTATAAACGGGGCTGACATGACGTGAGGATGCATGTCTCCTAGCAAATAACTGAAAAAAGGAAATTCAGATATCGTATAATCGATCCCCGCGGAATCGCATTTTTCGCCGAAATAATTGATAACCCTAGAGCTTTTAAACCACCACCAGAAATCGGTCGGCCGCCAGGCGTCTGAAACTGTGTTTACCCGTTCCGTCATACCCTCTATGCAGACTGCCTTCCAGAAACCGACTGAGCCAATTGCGTTTTGTCTTATAAGTTCGAGTAATCCCTGCAAATTCGAAAGGAAGACGGCGGATGCGGACGCTAAGAAACCAAATGCTGCGGATTCTAGCCATCGACCTCTTGTTCCAATTAGGCTAGTTGATAAACTGTAGACTGTGGCTCCCACCAGTGCAGGAATAGTCGCAATAGAAAGGTTGTAAACAATTTCTGGTCTCAGAAATGTAAGTTTGCCTATGTTTCCAAAGACCCAGTATCCGAAATAGTAATAGCTAATACCTTCCCCTTTCATCCAAGGATCAATTGGGCCTAGGTTGCCTGCCACCATTGAAGCGTTAAGGAAAGCAAAATCCATTGGTTGTTCAGTATGATCGATTGCCGGGTCGTAGTATCGCAAAAGGGCAAAAGTTGCGAAAAATAGCAAGAAAATCATTTCTGTGGCAAGTAAATTTTTCCAAGTTTTCATAATAAAGTTAATTATTACGAAGCGGTTTGTCGCGGCGATGTAAACTGAGGGGATTGAGAACAGCGCGACTATCGAATATAAAACTGTTGTTGAAGGCGCCAGAATGCCGCAAACACTTAAGAGCCAAGAAGCCAACCCAACCGTTGCGATTGCCAGCGGTTTACAGAATGAAAACCCCTTGTCCTCTAGTTGATTCATCAGATTGAAGATTAAAGGGAAAGCCACCAGTCCCAGGATCTCGATTACCACTAACCAACTGATTACCTGATACATAGCTTGATTATAAGACGAAAAGGTCTGCGGTTTGGATTTACCTTGCTGTTACTAAACTGTCTACAAAGGACTTAGCATCGAATACTGCCATGTCTTCTAGCTGTTCCCCCGTACCAACAAAGGCAATCGGGATTCTCATATTATTCACTATAGGGAGAACTATGCCACCCTTTGCAGATCCGTCTAGTTTCGAAAGAAACACTCCGTCGCAAGGGATTGCCTCGCCAAATGATCTAGCCTGACTTAACCCATTCTGTCCAGTAGTGGCGTCTATCGTGAGAAGTACTCTTAAACAGCTATCATCCACCGATTTTGCGGAGACACTGTATATTTTCTTGAGTTCCTCCATTAAATTTGACTTACCTTGTAGCCGTCCTGCCGTATCAATAATTGCTACATCAACTTTCCTGCTACGCGCAGCGGCAATAGTATCGAAAGCGACTGCCCCCGGGTCCGCTCCTTGCTGATGGGAGATTACGTCTATTGAAAGAGTTTTACCCCAGGCTTTGAGTTGTTCGCTCGCACCGGCCCTGAAAGTGTCTCCAGCTCCTGCGATTACAGTTTTGCCCATTTCAATATACCGCTTGGAAAGCTTCGCTATAGTAGTGGTCTTTCCAGCTCCATTCACACCTACCATGAGTATTACGAATGGACCGTCACATGAAATGGGATCCCAATCTGAGGATTTGATATCAAGAATATCTGTGAGGATTTCTTTCAGGAATGATATCGATTTGTCAGCAGAATCTGTATTTGTTGTGGCGGCGGCACGCGCTCTTAACAAAGTAATGATTTGTTCAGTTGTTTGAAGGCCTAGGTCAGATGCTACTAAGATATCCTCTAGGTCATTTAAAGATTCTTCATTGAGACCTGATGACTTGAACAAATTTCCTATCTGACCCAAGACCGACAGTCTTGTTTTGGAAAGAGCTTTATCAAGGTTATCTTTGTCATCTCTCTTATGAAATCGAAACACCATTCCTCCAATTCAAATAAGTTTCACAAAACATTTCCGTTAGAATTCCTGTTACAAATTGATTTCTCTCAAAGCTAAGTGTGTTTTACTAGTTTCTTTTCATAGCCTATGACAGGTTTTGAGCGTGGATAATAATCTTCCAGTCAAATTGTCTCATGAACCCCGAGACTTACTCATAAAATTTACTGACATGTACGAATATAAATTGAAACCAAGTGTTCCATCCTTTAGGTAGTTAGCTGGCTGCAGAAACTAACCACCATGCTCTTTATTGAACTGTTATCGCCTTTATTACATTTAGGACTTGCTCTCTTACAGGAAGAGCTAGAATATATAGTAAGATGATTTTATAGGAATTCATTATCTAATTTCGCAATATATAAGAAAGAGGTTATCTTTTATGGAACTGAGGGAACTTAAAAGTTTTGTAGCCGCTGCTCGTCATAGTAGTATTTCCAAAGCAGCACAGGAGCTAGGTCTAGGTCAACCTACAGTCACGACACACGTGAAGAAACTAGAAAAAGAGCTGTCTATGGTACTTTTTGATCGAGTTACTCGCCCTATTAGATTGACACTTTCGGGGCAAACAATTTATGAACTCGTGGAGCCGTTGTTGGAAGGAATTGACTCCCTCGCAAGTCGCTCATCCGAAGCGGAAGAGAGGGGCCCAGTAACAATAGCGGCTACTCCGGACATAATTCCTCATACTCTTTTGAAAGTAGTTAGGGTTTTTAATAGTTTATTTCCCAATGTTTATCTGCGAATAAAATCTGCTACTAGGACCAACGTGATCGCTTTGGTTAAGAGAGGTGAGATCGATGCTGGGATAATTCAACATCCGGAAAGGGGTGATGATCTCGATTTTGAACCATTATTCCTTTATGAAAGAGTATTAATAGCTCCAAAAGGTCATGAACTTTTGGATTCTCCTATGAATTCAATCGACCCAGTAGCTAATTATCCACTGATCATGATGGCGCGTGGGACATACACCCGCGAAATACTTGAAGAACAACTTCAGAAGAAAGGATTGAATTACGAGGTAATAATGGAGTTAGAAAGTATGGATATGATAAAACGTTTCGTCGCGTTAGGTATGGGTATATCGGTAGGTCCCAAGTTAGCTATTGAGGAGGAGGATCTGAGTGAGTTAGGAATGATTAGCCTAGCCAATTTTCTCCCAGTAGATCAGGCAGGAATTATAACGCTGCCTGGAAAGAATCTATCAACTCCAGCGGGGCAATTTATTACGGTTATGAGAGATATATTGACTTCAGAGGCGGAAAAGATTACTGCCTAACGTCTACTAACTTTGCGGTGACAAGTTGACGGTGATCGTAATACGGTCGATTTGAACACGTGACTAGAACAATGGAATGGGTTCCAGCATCATATAATTTCAACTCAGATTCGTGCAATACCTCCGATTTTACGGCTTGATATATGAATTCTTGTTCACCGGTGTAAAGAAAGACATAAACGGGATCTCCGTCCCTGAGATAATCAGCTACTTCCGGCAAATTGTGAAACACATTTCCCTCGCTCTTGATGGGACTCTCCAAGTGACCGAAATACCAGCCAGTGACACTATCTAACATATTAGGATCTGTCGGAACCCGGCCCACTACATTTTTTGGGGTTTCGTATTCATTCCTACCATTTTTTTCAATTATCTCCAACTGTTCTACGGTTGAATCAACTTTAATGGCAGGTATACGAATGTTTATCACCTTGCCTAAGAAGTCTTCAGGTAGCATTTCGCCTATTTTGCCGTTTGTCGGAAAATCTAAAGGTTTTTCCATTTGCTCATCGGATTCCGACCAACGCGGGTCACCCCAATCCCGAGGGTGCATTCCTGAAACAAAACTGTCGGATGAGTATCCACTCAATAATTTGTCGATATTTCCAACATTTGGGGGCTGATCGTTTTCTTCCCTCGGTTCAAGATTTGGAAAATATTGAACCTGTGTTTTGTAGTCAATATTTTGAGCAAGCGGCGTAATCTTAGCTGGTATATCCTCAATATTTTTTTTGGGTGGGATTGGCGTGGGCTTGATTTTTCGAGCAGAAATTATATCTTGTTCTATCAGCGTGTTAGATACAACAATTGGTATAACAGGAGTCGATACGGGAATAGAGGATGTAACGTTAAGTTTGTCGAGCTGGGAAGAAGAGTGTAGGCCTAACGTATATAGACTTATGGAAACAATTAATAACAAAGCTCCAACGACGCCTAGTGTGATAGCAAGGAGCTTGAATTTTCTTTCCTTCATGTTACCAATGGTCTGTAATCAATATTCTGATTCGCTACATTTCTTCAAGGTAAGTAAAATTCTACTTGAATGTAGCCAGTTGTGTTAGCCATAAAGCAGAAACGGCCCTCAAGAAGAGGGCCGTTTCTGCTTTATGGCTAACCAGATCAACGTACTCGTGGAGAATGTGATGCTCCACTAGCTATCGGCTCATTTAAATAAACATCTCCATTTCGTATCTTGATATTGAATCCACAGCTAGGATTGCTGCATACCCAAGCCTTGTAATGAATAGCAGCGCCTTGGCTACCGAAATCCGAAAGCGGCAAAAGGCTTCCCATGGTGCATTCCTTACAATCAGGCCAAGTATTTTCTGACATATCTCTACTCCTCTATCCGCACCAAATTTTAATAGAATGTTAAGAAAGCGTAGCATGATTGTGACAAAAATAACAGGTTATAGAATTTGGGAAAATGACCCTAATTTACCCGATTAGACTAAATTCAGATGTTGGTTTATAGAGAACACCTCTACTGGTTGGAGCGCTTTCCAAGACAAATAGATTCGTCGTCGTACAACGTAGAGATTCATCTTGTTCTAATAACGCTGCGATTCTTTTCAATTCATGGATATCGGCAGATTTCAATTTTCGTTTAAATCTTCCCAATGTGATGTGTGGCAGGAAGAATGAATCTGCTATTGGAAAATCAAAACCACTTATTGCTTTAACGATATCTTTTCTAAGAGTACCCAGTTCCCTTTTAGGATCAATTATTCTGAGCCAGAGAATATTCGGCCTACTCCAATTAGGGAAAACCCCTAATCCTTTTACGGCAAACCTAATAGGTGGGGTTAAGTCGCAAACGTCGGTTATTTCTTTGTTAATGGAAAGCATTAATCCGCGTTCTATGTCCCCCAAATATACTAGAGTAATATGAAACCCTGAGGGTTTTACGGCCCTAAACCCTTCTTGATAAGCGGCCTTTAAGTGCCGTATAACGTCGTCAGCCAGTTGTGTTACTTTTTGATCGACTTTGAAGGCGATAAAAACTCTAAATTTTGACTCAGAAGTCATAGTTTCAAGTGTTTATCAAAATCGATACTGAAAAGTTCGATAGCGTTGTCAGACAGAATCAAGCGTTTCACATCAGGTTTGAAATCTGATCTGATAATTTGTTCGATTATCTCTTTTGGTTGGACCAAGGGATAATCACTACCAAACAAAATTCGTTTCGGACCGGCAATCTTTTCTACAACCTCAAACACTTTTTCTCTATAAAGAAGTGTTGTTGCAGCCGAATCGTAAAGCACATTGGTGAAAGTCGAAGATATCTCCGGCATTAATTCGTAAAAGGGGAGACCTGCTCCCCAGTGGGCGAGTACTATTTTGACGTCGGGGAATTTTGTCACAAAACTTTCGAGAACATTTGGACCTGTATTGCCTTTTCCAGGATATTGGTGACCAACCGGCTCCGACCCATGCACAATCAGAGGATAATCGTATTCTTCAAGCATCACCATATATGGGCTCATCAAGTCAAAATCTATTAGATTATTACTCTGGGAATAAGCATGAATTTCCCCGAATCCTCTTGATCCTGCCGAAAGGCATCTCTCAGCCTCGTAAATTCCTTGATTCCCGGAAGAAGGAACTATGCCTGTGACGGGTACAATCTTGTCAGGGTATTTGCGAGAGGACTCAAGGAGATAGTCGTTTACATATTCATTTAACGAACTGTCTGTCCATCCCATGCCTAGCACAACTGATATAGCTATTCCATGTTTGTTCATTGCCTCTATAAGTTGTTCAGCGGTACTTGTTTTGCTACTTCGGTGGAATAGTTCGGCGAAAGTCGCATCCCTGCTTACGTAATGGGACCAATTCGCTATTACATCGGGAGGAATTAAATGGGTGTGACTGTCGATAATCATATTGTTAAGAATTCGAGGCTATACTCCCCTCATATATAGAATATGTATTTTCACATAAGTAGTTTAAGGTTGTTTTACAAGAGCATTCAGCCAGTTAACATTCTGATGATTATTTAGTCTAGGAGTTCAGAAATGAAAGCAGTTTATATGGAGCGGCACGGAGGACCAGAAGTTCTTACATACGGTGAGGTTCAAGAGCCGCAAGTAGGACCTAGTGACGTTCGCATTAGAGTGAGAGCATGTGCTCTTAATAGACTCGACTTGTATATGAGGGCGGGAATAAGAGGCACTACTATAAATTTCGACGGACCGCACGTTCTCGGAGCTGACGTGTCCGGCGAAATCGTTGGAATGGGGGATTCCGTTATTGGCCTCGAAATCGGTATGAGAGTCCTAGTTAATCCTCGTGGCACTTGCATGCAATGTTCCCATTGTCTTGCGGGTACGACTGAATTTTGCTCTAGAGCCACAATGGTGGGCTCTAAAGCCTTTGGGGGATATGCAGAATATTTGATAGTTCCGTCGACTTCTGTTCACCAGATACCTGATACTCTGGATTTCGTTCAGGCCGCTTCTCTCCCAACTGTTTTCATGCCCTCGTGGAACATACTCGTAAGAACGGCCCAGTTGAAATCTTGGGAGACTGTCCTTGTTCCTTCTGCATCGAGTGGCGTCGGGACAGCCGCCATTCAAGTAGCTCGGAATATCTCAGGTGCCACGGTGATAGCTTCCACCAGCACGGAAGAAAAAATGAAAAAAGCCCTGGATATTGGTGCCAATTATGTCGTGAATTATCGGGATGAGAATCTAGGAGACCGTATAAAGGACCTGACTAATGGGAAGGGAGTTGATGTTGTTATTGATCATGTAGGGACCGATCTTTGGAATGCTGTCAATAGAAGTCTCGCATTGGGAGCACGTTACGGAATATGTGGAGTGACGTCGGGATATCGTGCGGAATTGCAAATGGGAGCTATGTTTACCCGGTATCTGACAATGTTCGGTGTGTTTATGGGCAGACCAGAAGACTTGCGACAGATTATTCACTATGCTGGGATAGGGTCACTACAAGGTATCATTCACGCCACTTATCCTTTGGAGGATGCTAGGAAAGCTCATGAAGATATGGAAGCACTAAATTTCTTCGGGAAGCTGGTTCTGACAGTTGAATAGATTGGTTATGAGCAATTGTGAAATCCCATAATTGCTCATAAGAAAAATTCAGGTCCTAGTAGCAACTGGTCTCGCTTCGATTTTTGATCTCACTTCTGGATTAACAAGTGACATGGGCCAAGTACCTACTAGAAGTCGAGCTGCTTCCTGCCCCACCTGAATTTGAGATGCAACTCTGGATCTATCAGAACTTCCAGCCGAGTGTGGGGTGACCATTACGTTGTCCATCGCAAATAGAGGATTGTCTGGAGCAGTTGGCTCTATTTCAAATACGTCTAATCCAGCACCGGCTAATTCTTTATTATTCAACGCCTCTATAAGTGCCTCTTCGTCAACAGTTCCTCCACGGCATGTGTTTATGAAATAAGCGGATGATTTCATTGATTTGAAGAAGCTTGTTCCGACTAACTTTGTCGTTTGGTTATTTAGCGGAGTGTGCATTGAAACAAAGTCAGAATTTGAAGCTAGTTCTTCCAGGCTACCTACAAGTTGTACTCGATATTCTCTTGCTATCCAAGGTTGAACATAGGGGTCATATGCTATAACTGTCATTCCGAGTGCTTGCGCTTTTCGTGCAACAGCTCTGCCTATGTTACCAAGCGATACCAGTCCTAGGACCTGGTCTGTAATCGGGGCCATTGGCATGATCGCAGTTCTGGTATCCGGACCCCATTTTCCTGCTTTAGTGAGATCATTCAGGATAGTTAATTTTTTGGCGCAAGCTAGCATGAGCATAATCGCGTGGTTAGATACCTCCTCCGTACAAAAACCCGCCGTATTGACTACCATCAATGATTGGCTCGTAGCTGCTTCATGATCTATGTGATTAAATCCGTGACCGAAGCTCACTACGGCTTGTGCGTCTTCTATCTCCTCTATTACATTTCGGGGCATGGGTACACCTTGATTTATGATGACATCCGCGCCTTTTACCGCCTCTATCGTCTCTCCGTCACTTTTACAGACAAAGGTGTCGAATTCGTGTTCGATTCCCTGCAACTGTTGTTGGACCAGATCGGCGTCCGGCTCGCCGCCAGATATTAGCGCAACTCTTAACTTGTCCATGACATCTCTCCTAAAATATATTTGGTCCTACGTAAATTGACTAAAATATTGTCAGCGTGAGCCGATTCTCCCGTAAAAGATTCTTTTACCATGAATTACTTTCGCGCCATTCGAAAATAAATATCCGACCAATCTAATAAGTACTGGCAGATCTTGGAAGGTTGGTAGCACCCATCAAGAACTTATCTATCCCCCTTGCCGCTTCCCTACCTTCTGCAATCGCCCATACTACTAGGGATTGCCCGCGGGACATGTCTCCCGCCGCGAATACCCCCGGTATATTTGTCATTTTGTTGTCATTAGTTTTTACATTGCCGCGACCATCTAAATCAACTTTAAGGTCTGCGATCATACCTGTTTGCTCTGGATGTAAGAAGCCCATTGCCAGGAGAACAAGGTCTACATCGATCTCAAACTCGCTTCCCTTAACTTCAACCATGGATGGCCTGCCAGTATTGTCCGGCGGTCCCCATTCAAGTCTCACGCCATGTAGTTTTCCTAATTTTCCCTCTTCCCCAGAGAATTTTTTAGTGAGGATGTTGTAATCTCTAACCCCGCCTTCTTCATGAGAAGAAGAAGTCCTCAGCGTCATTGGCCAATTTGGCCACATATCGCCATCGCTCCTCTCGTTTGGTGGCTCTGGCAGCAATTCGAGTTGATGAACTATTTCAGCTCCTTGCCTATGGGCCGTTCCTAGGCAATCTGACCCAGTGTCTCCGCCGCCAAGGATAATCACCCTCTTGCCCTGCGCAGTTATTCTTTCGGAGGGATTGACACTATGCCCAGAATTGACACGGTTTTGTTGTGTCAAGTATTCCATCGCGTAGTAAACCCCTTCTAAATCACGGCCTTCTACCTCGAGGTTTCGAGGCACGGTCGAACCACCTGTAAGCAAAATCGCATCATTAGAATCCAGAATTTCCTGTACAGATACTGTTTTACCTACATTGGCATTTGTAACGAAACTTATGCCTTCTGCTTCCATTTGATCTACACGTCGTTGTACTGTTACCTTGTCGAGTTTGAAATCAGGTATACCTAGTCTCAAAAGCCCACCAATTCGATCGTCTCTTTCAAAAACGGTTACTTTATGTCCTGCCCGATTCAGTTGTTGTGCTGACGCAAGTCCAGCAGGACCTGAGCCTACCACGGCGACCCTTTTCCCTGTCCTGTCAATTGGAGGTTGGGGTGTAATCCATCCTTCCAACCAACCTCGGTCAGATATCGCTTTTTCGATGTACTCGATTGTCACGGGGTCTTCATTAATGTTTAGTACACATGAAGCTTCACAGGGGGCCGGGCATATTCTCCCAGTAAAATCTGGAAAGTTGTTTGTGGAATGCAACTCCCTTAAAGCTTCCTGCCACAACCCTTTGTATACCAAATCATTGAAGTCTGGAATTATGTTTGCTAGAGGGCATCCTCCCATGCAAAACGGTACTGCGCAATTCATGCACCTGCTGCCCTGAGTCTTTGCTTCCTCCTCACCCCATTCTTCGTAAAACTCGGCATAATTGCCAACTCGAACTGAAATCGGCAATCTTTTAGGTGTGTTGCGGCCGAATTCCTTGAAACCGGTTATCTTACCCATTTATTGAAGCCATATTCTGTTCACGGGATTTTCGTTCGTTCAAAATTCTCTTGTAATCTATTGGCATAACTTTAATAAATTTGGGGAGTAAATCGGCCCAATTATCTAGGACTCTTTTGGCGTTGAGACTTCCAGTTAATTCGCCGTGGGTTTTCACCAGTCGCCTTAGTGCCTCGACATCAGCGTCTTCAGTAACGGGTTCTAAATTTATCATCCCCAAATTGCAAAGCGACTCGAATTGTTCAAATTCGTCTAATACGTAAGCTTCGCCACCACTCATTCCTGCCGCGAAATTTCTTCCGGTCGGACCTAGTATCACCACTGTTCCTCTTGTCATATATTCGCAACCATGGTCACCAACGCCTTCCACTACTGCTTCAGCGCCGCTATTCCTAACTGCGAAACGTTCTCCGGCAATACCCCGTATGAAAGACTGCCCTGAGGTTGCGCCGTATAAAGCCACATTTCCAATAATTATGTTGTTTTCAGCTAAGAACCTTGATTCTTTAGGGGGCCTTATTATCACCCTACCCCCTGACAGGCCTTTGCAGAAATAATCATTGGAATCTCCTTTAAGATCTATAGTGACGCCTTTGCTCAAAAAAGCTGCAAAACTTTGTCCGCCTGAACCTGTGAAATTCAGTTTGATGGTATCTTCTGGTAGGCCTTCCTCCCCGTATTTTTTCGCAATTTTGTAGCTCAGTGTGGTACCTACAGTTCTTAAAGAGTTATCTATTTTCTTTCCGATGACAATTTTGGAGCCTTTTTCAATTGCTGAAGCAGCTTCGTCAATAAGTTGATTGTCAAGAGCCTTCTCCAAGCCGTGGTCCTGTTCGGTGACACAATGCCTTGCGATTCCTTCCGGGACTTCTGGTACGTGAAGTAAGTGGCTAAAGTCCATCCCTTTAGCTTTCCAATGATCCAATATCGCTCGTGAATCCAATAAATCGACTCTCCCAACCATATCGTCAACGGTCCGCACTCCTAGTTTTGCCATGATTTGACGGAGGTGCTCAGCAATAAAGAAAAAATAGTTGATAACTTGTTCCGGTTTACCCGCAAACTTCTTTCGTAGCTCTGGATCCTGTGTTGCTATTCCGACTGAGCAGGTATTAAGGTGACATTTCCGTAGCATTATGCAGCCCATGGAAATCAGTGGGCCCGTAGCTAATCCGAATTCTTCAGCACCTAGTAGGCAGGCTATTGCTACATCTCGTCCAGTTTTAATCTGACCGTCTGTTTGGACCACGATTCGGCCTCGCAGATCGTTCATGACCAGGACTTGCTGTGTCTCTGCCACACCTAGTTCCCATGGTAGGCCAGCATGTTTGATAGAGGATTCGGGAGAGGCACCGGTTCCCCCGCTGTGGCCGCTGATCAATACAACATCGCCATGGCCCTTAGAAACTCCAGCCGCGATGGTGCCCACTCCAGCCTCTGCAACTAGCTTTACATGTATGCGGGCATCAGGGTTAGAGCTTTTGAGGTCGTGAATTAGCTGAGCCAGGTCTTCAATGGAGTAGATGTCATGATGTGGGGGTGGCGATATTAGCTCAACACCAGGAGTAGAATTTCGCACTCCCCCGATGTATTCATCAACCTTATGTCCTGGTAATTGACCTCCCTCACCTGGCTTTGCCCCTTGGGCCATCTTGATCTGTAGATCCTTCGCGTTGGCTAGGTAATTGATAGTAACTCCAAACCTCCCCGAAGCTACTTGTTTAACCGCACTGTTTCGGGAATCGCCGTTCATGTCTGGAATATATCGGGATGGATCCTCACCTCCTTCTCCAGTGTTGCTCCTTGCTCGGATACGATTCATCGCAATTGCCATAGTTTCATGGGCCTCGCGGCTTATAGATCCTAGGGATATTGCACCGGTTGCAAACCGTTTCACTATTTCAGATGCAGGTTCTACTTCATCTAAAGAAATTGGATTGTCTAATTCTTTAAAATCAAGCAGGCCGCGTATTGTGCTTAATCGTTTGTTTTCATTGTCGGCGAAAACCGCGAATTGCTCATATGTCGCCCAATTGTTGGTTTTCACGGCATGTTGGAGAGCGGTTATTGTTTTAGGGTTCCACATATGGAACTCGCCGTCCCGACGCCATTGATAGTTTCCACCTGCTTCTATTTCAAGGCTGCCTGGGATAGCGTTTGTTCCTACACCTATTCGGAACCCCAATTTGTGTCTCTCTGTAGATTCTTTTTCCAACTCTTCAATTCCTATTCCACCAACTCTTGAAGGTGTCCAAGTGAAATATTCGTCTATGAGCGATTGATTCAAACCAACTGCTTCAAAAATTTGGGCTCCTCTGTAACCCTGTATAGTGGATATGCCCATTTTCGACATTATTTTTAATATGCCCTTCTGGCTGGCTGTAAGGTAGTTGTCTATAGCTTGCTTTGCGGACATTTCCGTATAAAATTCACCGTCTTCTATCTGGTTCTGTAATGTCTCAAACGCTAAATACGGGTTAACGGCGCCAGCACCAAATCCAATTAACAGAGCGAAATGTGTCACCTCCCGTGCTTCTCCAGTTTCAACTACTATCCCCACCTTCGTTCTAATTCCTTCTCTAATCAGGTGGTGATGTATACCTGAGGTAGCGAGTAAACTCGGGATGGGGGCGTGTTTGGAGTCAACTCCCCTGTCCGATAAAATCAATATCGAGGCTCCCGCCTCAACGGCGTTTGAAGATGCAGTCCGTACTTCATCCATTGCGACTTTGAGACCACCAGTTTTTGTAGGATCGAACAGGATAGAAATTGTTTCAGATCTCAATCCTTCTAAATCACACTCCCGAAGACGGGAAAGATCCTCGTTGCTCAATACTGGTCTCCGTATTGTAATCTGCCTACAGTGCTCGGGAGTTTCAGAGAATAGATTTCTTTCCTCTCCGAGTGTAGCTCTGAGAGATGTTACGAGTTCTTCTCTGATCGCATCTAAGGGCGGATTACTTACTTGAGCGAAAAGTTGTTTAAAATAATTGAACAAAATTGGATTCTGATCGGATAGGAAAGCCAAGGGGGTATCGTTGCCCATTGATCCAGTGGGCTCATAAGCAGTTGATGCCATTGGCTCCATGATGATACGGAAATCTTCAAGTGTGTATCCGAAGGCATTCTGACGTGCCTTGAGATTCTCGTGTTCGTATACACGCACTTCTTTAGGTGCTGGTAAATCGTCTAGGAAAACCCTGTTAGTTTCGAGCCAATCCCCATAAGGCTTCCGTGTAGCTAAGCCTCTTTTTAATTCTTCGTCATTTATAATTTCGCCGCTAGTACCGTCCAGTAAAAACATGCGGCCAGGGTAAATTCTCTCTTTGAATAGGATCTTTTCAGGAGGTATGTCGATAACTCCTGTTTCCGATGCCATTACTAAGAGGTCGTCGTCAGTGACTAGATATCTACACGGCCGGAGCCCGTTTCTGTCCAGCACGGCACAGACTTTTTCACCATCAGTTCCTATAACTAAAGCAGGGCCATCCCACGGCTCCATCATACTCGAGTGGTACTCGTAAAAATCTTTCTTGTATTTGTCCATGGGGATATGGTCTCCCCACGCTTCAGGTATGAGCATCATCATTGAGTGCTCAAGGCTTCTTCCTGTTGCTAAAAGGAGTTCCAAGGCGTTGTCAAGAGACGCCGTGTCACTTTGACCTTGTTTAATAACGGGTATTAACTTTTCAACTTCTATTCCCTGTTTAGTGGATTCGAAGGCTTTTTCCCGTGAAGACATCCAATTGATGTTTCCTCGCAGGGTGTTGATCTCTCCGTTGTGTATGACAAACCGATATGGGTGGGCTAGCTTCCAAGCGCCGAGGGTATTAGTACTAAAACGTGAATGAACCAGGGCAAACGATGTCTTAAAATTTTCGCTTGATAGGTCTAAATAGAATCCCTCAAGTTGATGGGCCATTATGAGACCTTTGTAAACGAGTTTGTTGCTTGATAAGGAACATATATAAAAGTCATCCCTATGTTCCAATGGAGCCTTGTCGATCGCTTTCTCTAGATCCCGCCTTAATGAATAGAGCGCAAATTCAAATTTTTCATTTGGTAAATGAGAAGTTGGTTCAACAAAAAACTGAGCAATATAAGGTCTTGATGCATCTGCAAGGATCCCTATCTTACTGGGATCAACAGGAACCTGCCGCCATCTAATCAATGACATGCCTACTGCCTTAATGGTCTCTTCAATTATAGCTATGTATTGCTCTGGCGAACCATCATTGTTTGGAATAAATGTCATCCCTACGCCATATTTGCCGAGAGGTGGCAAATCGACGTCCCAATTTTTAGACTCGACCCTGAAAAACTCGTCGGGAATTTGAGTGAGAATACCTGCACCGTCTCCCGTCTCTGGATCGGCACCAGCAGCGCCTCTGTGACCGAGATTGACAAGTGCTTCTAATCCTTTGCTAACGATCTGATGTGATCTGACTCCCTTAATATTAGCGACCATACCCACACCGCATGCATCATGCTCGAAAGTTGGGTCATAGAGCCCTTGTTTTACAGGCTTTGGAAGATTTGAATGTCGGTATCTGTTTTTCATCGATCCTCAATTCCCGTCTCCAGTGCAGTTTTACAGGGCGGGTAGGTATCTCTCTATCTCGTATTGCGAAATTTGTGAACTATACTGATCCCATTCAATCTTTTTGTTCTCGATGAAACTACTGAACACATCTGGGCCTAGTGCATTTTTTACGAGTGAGCTTTTCTCTGTAACTTGAATCGCTTCCCAGAGATTTCCAGGAAGGGATTCAATTCCGAGTTCCTCAAGTTCAAATTGACTCAAATCATGGGCGTTTTTTTCTAGGGAATCTGGGAGTTCATAACCGTTCTCGATGCCTTCAAGTCCGGCAGCCAACATTACACTGAACGCCAAATATGGATTGCAAGCAGGATCTGGGGCACGATACTCGATCCTTCTAGAGGCTTCACGTCCTGATTTAAAGGACGGAATTCTGATCAGGTCCGATCGGTTAACTTCAGCCCAGGTGACGTAAGTTGGGGCTTCATAGCTGGGTACTAGTCTTTTATAGGAATTTACCCATTGGTTTGTTACGAGCGTAATTTCTCTAGCGTGCTTTAACAGTCCCGCACAAAATTGCTTTGCATGTGTCGAAAGATGATGTTTATTGTCATCACCATAAAATATGTTTTCGTCTCCCCTCGATAGGGACATATGGGTGTGCATACCATTACCGTTGATTCCCGAAGATGGTTTGGGCATAAAAGAGGCAAAATAACCGTGGCTCATTGCTATCTCTTTTACTACAAGCTTGTACGTCATAACCGTATCTGCCATCGTGAGAGCATCAGTGTGACGTAAGTCGATCTCGTGTTGGCTGGGCGCAGCTTCATGGTGACTGGACTCTACAGGTATACCTAATTCCTCCAACATAAGGACTGTCTCTCGTCTTAGATCTGTGCCTGGGTTAGGTGTGTTCTGGTCGAAATAACCACTAGAATCCAGGAATTCAGTCTCGGTGCCATTCTTGAAGTAAAAATATTCTAGTTCCGGAGCAACGTAAAAGGTAAATCCTTTATCTGACGCCCTCTTTAAATTACGGCGAAGAACGCTTCTAGGGTCTCCCTCAAACGGTTTGTCATCCGGGGTGATTATGTCGCAAAACATCCTCGCTACAGCGTTGGTTCGAGGTCGCCAGGGAAGAAGGCTGAAAGTAGTAGGATCCGGGAGCGCGTATAGATCTCTTTCATCCGCTCGTGCATAGCCCTCTATTGCAGAACCGTCAAAACCCATTCCTCGGGTTAGCGCGTTCTCTAATTCTTCAACCGTTATGGCAAATCCTTTTATACTGCCTAAAATATCGGTGAACCAGAGGCGTATAAACTTGACGTCGTTCTCTCTCGCTTCATAGAGGGCATATTCAACTGCTTCGCTGTTACGTTCCAGCATCTCGAGGCCTCCCTTAGGGCCTATCGTGTGGCCGAAGGGGCGTATTTCGCAGCCGACAGGGAAGGGTGATTTTGAAAAAATCTCCCTTGCTACCGTTCCTTTGTCGGGCCGAAATATTACTGGTTTGTGAAAAAAGTGTCAAACTTTTATTGGTGCCTGTAGTGTTCCTGAATTGGATAAACTACCTCCCCTGTAAAGGCTAAGACATGTCGAAAATTCAATGGAACATTAGGCATCAAAAGATAGATAAAATTCGTAAGGATGAGGTCTAAGTCTTACCGGATCGACGTCGTTGTCCGTTTTGAAGGTGATCCAGTTCTCGATCACATCTTCAGTGAACACATCTCCTTTAAGAAGAAATTCGTGATCATCTTCGAGCGCCTGCAAAGCTTCTTCGAGGCTACTGGGGACCTGAGGGAATGCAGACGTCTCTTCTGCAGACAATTCAAATAAGTCTTGCTGTAACGGCTCCCCAGGATCATACCCGTTTTCTATACCGTCAAGACCAGCCATCAACATCGCAGAAAATGTTAAATAAGGGTTGCAGGTGGGATCTGCCGACCTGAACTCAACCCGCTTAGCTTTTGGATCGTCGAAATACATCGGTATTCTGCACGCAGCTGACCTGTTTCTCGCTGACAATGCCAGAATCGTGGGCGCCTCAAATCCTGGAGTTAGTCTCTTGTAAGAGTTTGTCGTAGGAGCAGCGAGAGCCATGAGAGCTTTTCCATGTTTAATAAGCCCTCCTATGTAATTCAGGGCTAGGTCTGAAAGGCCTGCGTACTTATCCCCTGCAAATAGAGGAACCCCGTCTTTCCAAATCGACTGGTGAGTGTGCATTCCGGTGCCATTATCCTCAAATAAAGGTTTTGGCATGAACGTAACCACTTTGCCATTTCTTTTCGCGACGTTTCTAACTACGTACTTATAGGTCATCACAGAATCTGCTGTCGTCAAAAGGGTGTCGAACCTCATATCTATTTCAGCCTGTCCCCCCGTCGCAACCTCGTGGTGTTGGGCTTCAATAGTTAGACCGAAATCGTTTACCAAGGACCTTACCATTTCACTTCTGAGATCTTGAGCGGAGTCCATCGGAGAAACTGGGAAATAGCCCTCTTTGTGCCTAGGGCGATAACCCCTGTTTGGGGTGATTCCATCAAGCATTTTTTCTGCCCCAGAGTTCCAAATTCCTTCATCAGAATCGACTCGATGCATGCTCGAGTTAGAACGGTAATCAAATTGTACTGAATCGAATATGAAAAATTCGACTTCTGGACCCCAATATGAAGTATCTCCGACTCCAGTCGACTTTAAAAAAGCTTCCGCTTTTTTGGCAATATTTCTAGGATCTCTGCTATAGCTTTCGCTTGTTATTGGATCACGTATATCTGCTATACAAGTTACTGTTCCACCGTAAAAAGGATCCACCCTCGCAGTACTGGGATCAGGCACTATGAGCATGTCCGATTCGTCGATCGACTGAAAACCCCTGATACTTGATCCGTCAAATCCGACCCCTTTAGTTATTAAAGAATCGTCCACCTGCCCAATGGGGACTGAAAAATGTTGCCAAGCCCCAGGAAGATCCGTAAATTTCAGATCCAGAATGTCACAATTATTGTCCTTCATTAATTTCAAGACTTCGGCTGATTCATTTGCCATTTGGCATAACTCCTATCGCTGCTTGATGTAACTTATACTCCGGTCACTGTAAGGTTTAGATACTCGATTATGATTAAATATTCATACCATTTAACGCTACTGTCATTATCAGTGTCCACTGTTTCCCGATTGTTGCTGGATTGTTAACTAATTGTTACAACCGTGCAAGTAAATCAACTTTGACTGCTTTGGCGAGAGATAAGTAGAATCTGTTGTGGAAAAAATTGTGAAATCACATTTAGGAGGATTGCAATGCTTACTCTTAGTTACGACGTTTTTTACGACTTTGCTTGACCTTATGTTTTCAATGCGGCCGTGTGGCTGGATATAGTGAAGAAAGAAAGGGAAGGTAGCCTTCGATTGAACTGGCGGAATTTCTCTTTACAACAAATTAACCAGCAGGATCCTGGCGACTGGCGAGTATGGAATGAAGATGATTTTACTAAGACTAGATCTTTGATGGCATCTATAGCTGGAGAGGCGGCGAAAAGGCAGGGAGAAGAAGCGTTTGACAGGTTCTTTCTAGCGCTACTTAGGGAACGACACGGAGGTAACAGGGCACCTTTGAACGACAATAACGTTTTCGTTAAGGTCGCAGAAGATTGCGGACTCGATACAAATAAATTCAAAAGTGATCTTAATGACGGTTCGATTGTGGATATCATTGCAAAGGACCATACGGAAGCAACAGAGGTTCACGGCGCTTTCGGCACACCTACATTTATATTTGAAAATGGGCAATCAGCCTATCTAAAAACTTTTATACCTCCTGAGAATGAATCCGTGGAAGCGTTCGAGCATTTTGTCGGATTGTTTTCTGATCGTTCTTATATAGGTGAAATAAAACGCCCTCAGCCGCCGTGGCCGAAAGGAGCGGTATAGAGGACGCGTCTGGCATGAGCTATAAAATCACCCAGAATGATTTTCAAGCGGGAGATACAATCTGAATATTGCTCTTATTGAAGAATCACTAGGAACGAATTTCCAGAACACGGCATTGCTAGTAGAAGCGTTGTGCCATAGCTCGTTTAGCAATGAGGCCTCAGATCCGTCACGCCCAAATAATGAACGCCTTGAATTCTTAGGCGATGCCGTTCTTGGCGTAGCAGTCGCAGACGAATTGTTTCGGACGGATGACGCTTTGAATGAAGGTACTCTAACGGTATTGCGTTCTCAGATTGTAAGTGGGCATTCACTCTCCGGTGCTGCCAGAAGATTAAAAATAGGTGATTTTTTAGCCTTTGGAAAAGGCGAGAGGAATAATGGCGGTACTAATAAGGACTCGAATTTGGCGGGAGCTTTCGAAGCACTGGTTGGTGCAGTTTTCGTTGATAAAGGTTTTCGTGCTGCATGCGATGTAGTCAAAAGGTGGCTTTCAGAAGAAATCAAAGTCGCCAAATCGTCCGGGGTAAAGAAGGACCCCAAGACTGAGTATCAACTTATTACGCAATCTTTATTTGGTGAAACGCCGGTATACACAATTACGGAAAATGCAGGCCCTGACCATGCGCCCACTTTTTGGTCAGAAGTTTCTGTCGGCGGTGTTATCAAGGGTAGGGGTTCCGGCCCAAGCAAGGCCGCAGCGGAGCGATTTGCGGCCATTTATGCTCTGAAAGAACTCAAGAAAAAGGGCGCCTGACTTTAGGGATTTATTCAATTCGGGCTCAAAACTCTAAGGTCCTGTTATTAAACGCCTGGTTCAACACTCAAGCTCCACTTTCTTAAGAAGACGTTGAGAATTGGATTCCAGTAGGCTGTCAAAGTAATGTATTAAATCATAAATGTCTCGTAGCGAGCATTACATCTGATACGGATGAAGTCCTCTTGGTACTTAATGGCTTATGGCTCTATTTTCATAAGTGCAACCGATATATATGTAGGTTTGCCCTCATTAGGTTCAACTAAATTTGTCGGTCTCGTTATACTCTAAATGGAACCATATGGGGCTATCTGTGCGTTTATGAAGCTCTATGTTAACCTAGCCACAGATATGACTTAGATCTTTCAGTATTGCATATTATTGAAAATACTTTCTTGACGTGGAGAATACCAAAATGGGAAGAGTTACGGGCAATTATCTGATAGCAAAGACCTTGAAAGAGGAAGGAGTCGATACCCTATTTTACCTAATGGGGGGGCCTGACTTTGATCTCGTCATGGAGTGTCAAGATCTCGGGATCCGGACCATCGACTTTAGGCACGAACAGGCTGCCGCTTTTGCAGCTCATGCCTATGCGAGGGTAACTGGGAAGCCCGGGGTGCTAACCGCGGCTTCAGGCCCAGGAACGCTCAATCTAATAACAGGAGTGTACACTGCGGCAATTGACTGCGCGCCGCTGGTAATCCTTGGTGGTGCAAGTGCAGTTCACGAAATTAGCAGGGATTCTTTCCAAGAGGTCGATCAGGTTGGAATCATGCAACCTCTTTGCAAATATTGGCATAGACCAACGATGGCCTCTCGATATCCTGAAATTGTCAGTACCGCCTATAGGCAGGCACAATCTGGAAGACCAGGGCCTGCCTATATAGACTGCGGTGGTGACATTCTTTACGAGGAAGTTGAGGAAGAATCTGTATCACATGCCACGAGAGCAGAAACACGTACCAGGCCAGCGGCTGAAGGATCTGCGGTTGATAGGGCCATGGAGTTAATCTCTGGAGCGGAAAGGCCACTTATATTTGCCGGTGGCGGAGCTTTCTTTTCTGGAGCGGCACCAGAACTCGAAAAATTTGTTGATACTACTAATATACCGTTCTACACTGCTCCTATGTCTAGGGGTCTCATTCCAGAGGATCATCCAGTTTCATTTCCCGCGGCGCGATCTACCGCTATGAGAGAAGCTGATGTTGTCTTAGTAGTCGGCACTAGGCTCAACTGGATGATGAACTACGGTAAAAGATTCAACCCAAGTGCGAGAATAATTCAGATAGATATTGATGAGTCCGAATTAGGTCATAATCAGAATATTGAACTTGGTATATTCGGCGATGCAAAGGCGGTGATGGCTCAATTGAATGAAGCTGCCGATGGGAGCAGACCAGATTTTGCGGGCGCTTTGGAGTCGCCGTGGGTGGTGAATTTGAGACAAGCGGATCAGGAACGATTGGCTCGTAGCGCGCCGATCCTTAATTCTGATCAGACTCCAATACATCCATTAAGGCTATGTAAAGAAATTACCGAATTCTTAGACAGGGATGCAATTGTGTCAGTGGATGGAAACGAGATACTTCATTTTGGCAGACAGTCCATTCCTACCTATTACCCAGGTCATCGACTTAACTCAGGTGTAACAGGAACAATGGGTGTAGGACTCCCTTATGGGATTGGTGCAAAGGTGGCGAAACCTGACAAACAAGTATTGGTTTTGCATGGTGACGGATCTATGGGAATGAATGCTATGGAGATTGATACGGCAGTTAGGCATGATCTGCCTGTAGTAACTGTGATAAGCAACAATGCAGGGTGGACCGCGAGAACGCCAGATAAGAGAAAACCTGGCAGAGAGCTTGGGCATACAGCGTTTGACGAAATGGCAGAGGCTTTGCACGGTTATGGTGAAAGGGTGGAAGATCCAGCAGAAATTAAACCTGCTCTGGATAGGGCATTTTCAAGTGGTAAGCCGGCGGTCGTAAACGTCATAGTGGAGCCCACGGCAGCGGGCGTCTCTCGGGCCTGGGGTGGATCTAGGATGGAATAGTAATCGCATAGCCCTGACCCTTAAGGTTACTCAAGGGTCAGGTAGGCACGACAGGAATACTATTCGCCTGTCAAATTTATTCCGGGCACAGGGAACAGGCACACTAGATCAAGGATTTCAGTTCTTACCTGTTTTTCGATCGCGGGATTACCAATATTGGTAAGGACCCTCAAGATTAGGTCACCAATTTTTTTTGATTGCTTTTCTTTCATTCCACGCGTTGTA